>Ga0073932_1000053_pt1 | contig 276117 bp, 240 predicted proteins | sample DewCreD2012metaG_FD_76967 | JGI IMG/M metagenome (GOLD analysis project Ga0073932, IMG submission 76967) | Hot spring sediment bacterial and archeal communities from British Columbia, Canada, to study Microbial Dark Matter (Phase II) - Dewar... ... | reverse complement strand
TTCGGGGCGCTCCTCGCCGACCGGTGTACCGGAACCGCGGCCTCGGCCAGGGGCGGCGCGGAGCCGTCGACCCGGACAGTCGGAGCCGGGCCCGTGGTTCGGGGCGCTCCTCGCCGACCGGTGCACCGGAACCGTGGCCTCGGCCACGGGCGGCGCGGAGCCGTCGACCCACTCGAAAGGCCCCCGGGCGCGGTTCTCGACCCTGCCGGCGGGCGGCGAGCCGACAACGGGCGCGGCGGGACCAGGGTTTCCTCCCGATCCCGGGCGCATCGGCCGGCTCTCTCGGTACGCCCGCTGCCGGTCGGCCGGCATCGGACGGTTCCTCGGAGAGCGGTCCGCGCGGCGCCGCCGCCTCGCTGCGGGCGCCGCCGATTGGCCGACCGAAATCCGCCGGTGGCCGCGCCCGGCCCGCCGGAACGTACCGGCCCGCTTCGCTCGCCCGCTGCGACGCCGATCGCCCTCGCGGTGGCGCCGATCGGGTTCGGCTCGCCTGCGGGCGGTCCGCGCGGACCCCCCGGCGGTTCGCCGGGCGGGGCTCGACGGTGGCCCCGGTGGTGAGCCGGGTCCGGGCCGAGGATCGGCGGCGGACACCGACGGCCGACGCTCGCCGGTAGGGAGCCCGGCCGGGGCAGCGGGCGGGCCGGGTCGCGAACCCGGGCCGAAGGCCGCGGCCGGCGTTCGTCTCCGGGCCGATCCGGCTCGCCGTCGGCGCGGCTCCTCGCGGTGGAGAAACGGCCGTTCGCGGATGTCGACGGTCTTTCGGGGCCGCCGTCTCCCGTTCCGCAGCCTCGGCGATCGAGGCACGAGTCGAATTCCTCGTCTGGGCGCTCCGCTCCCGTCCGATCGAGACGCCCGCAGTTCGAAGAGGAGCCCTTCCCTTCGAAGCTCCGCCGTTTCTCGGGCGGGCCTTCGGCTCCGGGCCCGCACCTCCGATCGCCTCGCCCAGGCGACTTCCGGAGCGCCCGGTCGACCGGTCGCGATCTCGAGTCGATCGCCATGGCGAGCCAGGCCGACGTCGGAGACCGACGGAGCGCCCGGTCGACCGGGCGCGACCGCCGCGCTTCGCCCACGGGATCGAGCCTCGGAGCCGCACCTGTCGAACCGAGCCTTCGCCGAACGCCCGAAACGACCGGAAGAGCGAGCGGCCCGTGCCGTCGCCGTGGGCGTCGCGACCGGTCGGCCGTCTCTCGCCACCGGGCCGGCGCGCTCACGGGCCCTCTCCGGCCGCATCCGGGCGCTCTTCCGACCCCTGCAGCCGATCCCGGTCCGCATCGCGTGCCCTGTCGACCGGCGGCGCACCGGTGGGCGCGGTCAGGAGCACTGCCCGTCCGCGGGCGCCGCTCGCGGCGAGCGCCGCTTCGAAGGCCTCGAGGAACGCCGCTCGCTCGCCGCCGGGCAGCTCGGGTAGTCCCGCGATCGCGAGCTCGACGCCCCGCCTCGACCAGGCGAGCTCGAGCCGCACGCGGCCGAGCTCGGGCAGCTCGAGCACGAAGACGCTCCGCCCGACCTCGGGCTCTTCGCCGGCCCGACCCCGGCTTTCCCGCCGAGCCCGCCCGTCCTCTTCGTCGACCCGCTCGACCGCGAGACCGAGCGACCGGCCGAACCGTCGGACCCCCTCCTCCACGAGAGGTGCCGCCGGCTCGGCCACAGCTCGGGCCGAGGTGACCGGGGCGCCCTCGAGCGGGGCAGGCGGACCGCGCGGCTCGGCCCGCGGGCCGGGGCCGGGCTCGGCGGCACGTGCCGGCCGCTCCGCGGACAGGGCGACCCTGTCCGCCGGCTGGGTCCGCGGTGCGGCTCCCGATTCGACCGCCTCCGCGCGTCGCGGTTCGACGACCGTCGGTGGCCGCTCCCAGGCGATCCGCAGCCGGGCACCGGGGGGCAGATGGAGTCGGGGGCCGCGCAACAGGATCGCGAGTCCGTCGGCCTCGGCGAGGAGCCCGTCCGGCCCGGCGGAGCCCAGGACAGTCGCGAGCCGTTCGCCCTCGAGCCAGGGGCCGCCCGGGGCGGGGGCCGGGACGGAGGGCGTCCCGCTGCCGGGCGCGACCGGAACGGGCAGGACGCGGGCGATGCCCCGTAGCGCCGGGCCGGTGAGCCCGTCACCTCCGGGCCGGTGCGGCCGCACCAGCGCCTCGAGCAGCAGACCCGCAGGGACGACCTCTCCCCCCGGGCGGGCGGCCGGCGCCGGCGGGCTCGCCGCCGCGGGCTTCGGCGGCGGTCGGGGTGGGGGCTCCCGCGCGGCGGCCCGATCGCCGGCGAGGGTGCCGGAAACGCGGGCTCCGACCGCGGGGGCGGGCGCGATGCCGAGGACGGGCGCCACCTCGGGCATGAAATGCTCCGGGACGGTTTGTCCTGCAGCGGAGCCTCGCACGAAAAGGTTGACGATTCGTCAACGCTCGACGGCCAAGCCGCGGCGCGGCAGGAGTGCCCAGTAATCGAGATCGAGCAGCACCTCGGGTCGATAAGCTCCCGCTTCGTCGCGCAACGGGAAATCGGCGGCCGGGTGGTCCTTGAGGGCCACGAGCCGCAAACGCAAGGCACCCACGTCCGCCCGGCCGGGGAGCTCGGCCCGCTCCAGTACCTCCGACCAGGCGTAGATCGTGTCGCCCGGTCGGCAGGGGTTGGCGTGGGTGCCGGCGTTGATCGCGAGGATCGAGCAGGCGTTGCCGAGGCCGTTGAAGGAGAGAGCGCGGGCGATCGACATCACCACCCCGCCATAGACGATGACCGAGCCGAGCCTGCCCCGGCGCTCGACATGGTCGTCGAAGTGGACCCGGGCGGTGTTGCGGTAGAGCCGCGTGGCGAGCCGGTGCTCGCTCTCCATCACCGCCATCCCGTCGACATGGTCGATCCGTTCGCCGACCGTATAGTCCTCGAAGAACCAGGGCGAGCCGGTCTCGGCCGGATCGACGGCCCGCGGCGCGAGGCCGGGCGGTACGACCAGCCGGTCCGGGGTCACCACCGCCGGCAACTCCGGCACGACGGGCTCGGGCGCCGGGCTCGCCGGATCGCGCTTGTTGACGAGCACCCAACGAACATAGTCGAGCACCGGGGTGCCGCAGGTCTTGAAACCCTCGGTACGGACCCAGACGATGCCGGTCTTGCCCGAGGATGTCTGCTTGCGGCCGATCACGGTCGAGCGGGCCACGAGCGTGTCGCCCGGGAAGACCGGGGCCGAGAAGCGGCCGTCGGCATAGCCGAGATTGGCGATCGCGTTGACCGAGAGATCGGGCACCGAGAGGCCGAACACCAGGTGGAAGACCAACAGGTCGTCGAGCGGCGGGGCGGGCAGGCCCCAGGCTCGCGCCAGGGGCTCGGCCGCCTGCAGCGCGAAGCGCGAGCCGGTGAGCGCCAGATAGAGTGCCGAATCGGCCGCGGTCACCGTGCGCGGCCCGGCGTGCCGCAGCACCCGGCCGACCTCGAGGTCCTCGAAGAAGCGACCCTTGCCGCCCTTGTCCATCCACGTCCTCCCGCCGCTTCCGGCGTCAGCGTCAACGCTTCGTCAACCTCTCCCGTGGCAGAACCGGTCCGGGACCAGGGGCCGGTCCCGGGATACTCGGAGGGAGATCGAAGATGCTATGATGTTGCGCGTTCTGGTGGCCGGCTCCGGCCGCCGACCGGGGAGGGGCCGAGGTGCATGGGCCACGGACCGGGCGATCTGCTGCCGATCACGGTGCTCACGGGCTTTCCGGGCGCCGGCGAGACGACCCTCCTCGGCCGGATCCTTCGGCGGCCCGGGTTCGGTCGGACCGCGGTGATCGTCGACGAGCGCGGCGCCGACGGTCTCGACCACGAGCCGATCGAGCGGGCCGAGGAGAGCGTGCTGCTGCTCGAGGGCGGCTGCTCGTGCTGCGCCGCGCGCGGGGAGCTGTTGCGGGCGCTCGATCGACTCCGGCGCGCGCGGGCGCGCGGTCGGGCGGAGTTCGACCGGGTGGTCGTCGAGACCACGGGCCTCGCGGATCCGGTGCCGATCCTGCAGACGCTGATCGTCGACCGGGTCGCCGCCGCGCGCTTCCGCTTGGACGGGATCGTGACGGTCGTCGACGCGCTCGACGGCAGCGCGACGCTCGCCCCGGCTCCCGGGGCGGTCCGCGAGGCGGCCGCCGCCGACCGGATCGTGGTGAGCAAGACCGACCTCGCCGAACCGGCCGGCTTCGCCGAACTCGAAGCCCGGTTGCGGGCGCTCGACCCGATCGCTCCGATCCGCCGGGCGATCCGCGGCGAGATCGAACCGGCAGCCCTGCTCGATGGCGGGCCCCGAAGGACGGCCGGCCGGCGGCCGGAGGTCGAACGCTGGTCGGGCGAGCTCGCCCTCGACCCGTCGGGACGGCACAGCCACGAGGAGGGCCACGAGCACGCCCCGAGCGGGCACAGCGGGGCCGCTCACCGCCACTCCCAGGGGTGAGACGGTGCAGCCGGCCGGGGCACCCACGCGGGTTCGGCTCGCATTGAGCACGGCGCGGCGAGAACACTCGGGTCGGAACTCGAGCGCGCCGGGCTCCGATCGGCCGCGCGAGAGGCTCTCCGACCGACCGCTTCGGAGCCGCGCGGGTGGGACGAGGCGGCCGACCGGGCGGTTCGCACGGCCGGGGTGGCCGGGGCTCGGACGATCGCGGGCGGGACCGGTGCCGCAGGCGGCGGCGCGATCGGCCGAGCACCGAATTTCGCGAGCCGGCGCGACGGCCGCATCGCTCGGCCACCCGAAGGAACCGGTCCTCGGTCGCTCGACGAGCTGCCCTGGAGCGCGGCTTGAGCCGGGCGGGCCGACCGGCACGGTCCGGCACGAGAGAGGCTCGAGGCGGAGCAGCGGAAGGCCGGTGTTCCCGGCCTTCCGGGCGAAGGGACGGTGGCGCTGCTCGCCGCAGCGGGCTCTCGGGCGATGTCCGTAGAGCTCGCGGCCGACCGACCGGGCCTCCGGCAGGCGGACGAGGCCGGTCGGCCCGACCCGTCCGACCGTGGCACCGGAAGCCCTCGCCTCCGACCGATCCGGCGGCAACGGGCGGATGCGGTGGAAGAGGTCGCTCTCGTCGGCGACGCTCGCCGTCGCGGGTCTATCGGCCAATCTCGCGAAACGGCGGCCCACGGCGAGGTGCGGAGCGAGGGAGGGGCGGCCGCCTTCGGACCCGGTGTGGCCGACGAGGTCCGAGAGGAGGCGATCGGTCGGACGGCCGGACACGGCGCCGCCGGACACGGCGCCGGTGTCGCCACCTTCTGCATCCGCCGCGAGGAGGCGCTGTCGGCCGACACCGCCGGCCTCCTGCCCACGCTCCTGCCAGCGCGGCGGGGTGGCGAGCTCCTTCGGGTCGAGGGCATCCTCGCGATCCGGGAAGAAACGGAGCGGCCCCTCGTCGTGCAGGCGGTCCAGCACGCCGTGCACGAGCGGGTCGAGCGCGAAGCCGGCCTCTCGGCCGACCGCTCGAGCCGGCTCGGCTTCCTCGCGCTCGACCCGACGCGGGAAACGGTCGCGGGGCCGTCGGAAGCGGTCCTCGCCGACGAGGCGGTACCCCGAGCCGCCACAACCGGCGGCCGACCCGATGCCTCGACCGGCGCCCCGCGAGATCGGAGGTCCGGCGGGCCTCCGGCCGGGAAGGCCGGTGGACCCGATTCCGCGATTGGCGAGCGTCGGCTCCGGCGCCGAGCCGAGCATGTCCTGCCCGGGCCTCGCGGGAAGCCGAGAGCGGCATCTCCGTCCGGGTATCCGCGGGGGAGGCTCCGGGTCGAACCTGGTGTCTTCGAGGGTCGCGGGAAGTCGAGCAGAAGATGCCCGGCCGACCGCCGTGGGCTCCGCCGTCCGGTCCGGTGCGTGGCGTTCGGGCGGCACGGAGAGCCGGCCACGACGTCGCTGGCCGGCTCGACGGCGGTCCGGCGGATCGTCGGCGCCGCACCCGGAGGCCTCGGGCAGGTGCCGATCCCGGCTGCGTCCGGTCCGGGCCGCGACCGCCGCCCGCTCGGCGGCTGGGAGTGCTTCGGCCGTCGCCCGGCCCCCGACTCCCGTCGACCCGTCGTGGCGGGCGCGCGCTGCCGACGCGTTCGTGGCCGCCGTCCGGGCGTCGGACGGTCCGTCGCACCGGCTGCACGGGGCCGGGGCACTCGGCCCGGCTCTCCGGTGGGCTCGGGGGCGAGGGCGCCCGTGTGCAGCGGACGGCGGTGCGGTCATCCGGCCCGCTCCGCGATCGCCGCGGCGAGCGCGAGCAGCCGCTCGGCCTCGCGCACGTGCAGGGCCTCGACCAGGCGGCCGTCCAGCACCGCCACCCCGGCGCCTCGGGCGCGCGCCTCGGCATAGGCCGCGACGATCCGCCGGGCCTGCTCGATCGCCGCGGCATCCGGTCCGAAGGCCTCGTTGGCCGGGCCGATCTGGCTCGGATGGATCACCGTCTTGCCGTCGAAGCCGAGTTCCCGACCCTGCCGGCAGGCGGCGGCGAAGCCCTCGCTGTCGGCGAGGTCGAGATGGACCCCGTCGAGGATCGCGATCCCGGCCGCCCGAGCCGCCAACAGGCAGGTGCCGAGCGCCACCAGCATCGGCAGGCGGGTGCCGGTGTGCAGCGCGTGCAGATCCTTGGTGAGGTCGGAGGTGCCCATGACCAGGCAGGCCACCCCGGGCGCCTCGGCGATCTCGACCGCCCGCAGGATCCCGCGCGGGGTCTCCATCATGCACCAGAGCGGCAGCTCCGGCGGCGCCCCGGCGGCCTCGAGCACGGCCCGGGCCCGACGCACCGCATCCGCGCTCTCGACCTTCGGCAACAGGATCGCATCGGCCCCGGCCGGGGCGAGGGCCGTGAGGTCGCCGTGGCCCCAGGGCGTATCGAGGCCGTTGACCCGCACGACGAGTTCGCGCCGGCCGAAGCCCGCCCGCCCGGCGAGCGCCTCGACCGTCGTCCGGCGGGCCGCCTCCTTGGCGTCCGGGGCGACCGCGTCCTCGAGGTCGAGGAGCAGGACGTCGGCAGGTAGGGTCCGCGCCTTCTCGAGGGCGCGGGGATTGGAGCCGGGAACGTAGAGGGCGCTGCGGCGCGGGCGGACGGTCGTGGACATGGCGGCTCCCCGGTCGTGCTGCAGCGCAGCGGTTAGCCGATCGGGGGCCCCGGGCCAACGCGACCGCCCGGCGCGGCCCGGGCCGCCTCGGGAGCCGTTTACGGAAGGAGGGCACCTCCGCGCTCGCCTCGGCTCTCCGCCGGCCGCGGGCACTCGCCGGGGACGGCCCTCGGAACGCGAGCGAGCCCGTCGGCGCGGCCCGTCGGCCGTGCGCGGGCGGGCGTGGGGGCGTTCGAGGGTCGGGCGGGGAGGGCGAGGGGGATGGGGGCGGGGAGGATGGCGGGCTCGGGGCAGCGCTCGAGGATCGCGGTCGGCTCGGGGCGGCCGCGGGCGGGGCGATCCTCGAGGGTGGCGGGGGCCGGGTGGAAGGCGCGGGTCCGCTGGGCGAGGTGGACGGGGCCGACCCGCATGGGGACCTCCCTCGGGCCGGCGGGAGGGTGGGGGTGTGCGGGGCGGGCGTCAACGGGTGTGGCGGCGAGCCGGGCCGGGGCGGGCCGGTCGGGATCGCCGCGGGCGGCGCGCGGCGCCGGCGTCAGGCGGCGGCGCGGGGCTCGCTCGAGGGTTCGGCGGCGGCGTTGTCGGGCGCGGCCGGGGCGGCGGGCTCGGCGGCGGTCTCTTTGGGGGCGAAGGGGGAGGCGATGGTGCCGTCGACGAGGCGGGCGAAGATCCAGGTGCGGCGGGCCGGATGGCGGCCGAGGAGCGGGGTGACCTCGGGGCGGAGCGCGTAGAGGTCGCGCAGGGTGCGCTCGGCCTGGGCGCGCTCCTGGTCGAGGCGGGTCCTCAGGCGGGCGAGGGTGGAAAGGGAGGGGAGCTCGCCGAGCGGGCGGCCGTCGAGCAGGCGGGCGGTGACCTCGGCCTCGAGGGCGACGAGGCGCTCGGCGCGCCAGACGGTGGCGACGATGGCTTCGACGGCGGCGCATTCGGCGGCGTCGATCGGGGCGTAGCGGGCGAACCAGTCGCGGCGCAGGGCGTGCAGGCGGGTCTGTTCGGCGGGCGAGGCGTGGGCGAGGAGGGCGGAAAGCGCCGGGCCGGGTTCGGCCCAGCGGGCGGGCTGTTCGGGCATCGGGGCGCTCCGGGGCGGGGGCGGCGGCCCGGACCATAGTCCCAAACATCTAGGACGTCAAGCCTGGATCGCCCGGGTCGGCAGCCGGCGCGGGCGGCATCCGCGCCCCCTCCGGACGGCCGGCTCGGCGGCCGGCCGTGACGGGAGCCAGGAGCGCGGAAGCTCGGCCGCCGCTTCCCGGCGGGGTGAACGAGGTGCGACGAACGTCCTGCCCGGTCCCGCCGCTCGGCCGAGCGGCTCGGTCCGGCGCGCGGACGGGCGAGCGGGCTCGCGCCCGAGGCGGGCGCCATCGCGTCCGCCGGACGGCCGGTGCGGCGCAGGCCGGGACGAGACGTGGGCCCTCGAAGCGGAGGCGACGCCGCCCGCCGGCGCGACGGAGGGTGTCGAGCTCGCCGGCGCATGCCCGGAGGCCAGGCAGCTCTCGTCGACGAAGGGTCGCCGCCGTTCGCCGACGAGTCGCGCCCGGCCGAAGCGGCGCCCGGCCGCCGCCCGAACCGGGCTCAGGGATCGATCCAGTGGAACGGGTTCGAAGCACCCGAGGTGTTGAAGCCGCAGGGCGTCGGGTTGCAGACGGGCGGCGCCGGTCCCTTCAGCACCAAGAAGCCGACATGCGGCGGCCCGAGCACCGAGTTACCGTGGATCACCAGGGCCTTGGCGACGGTCGGCGGGTTGGCCGACAGATCGACGGACATGGCCCAGCTGTGCGCGGCGGTGACACGGTCGAGCTGGGCGTCCTCCAGGCGGACGGCGGCCCGGCCGGCCGCGTCGCGAGCCTCGGCGGTGCGCACCGACGGTGCGCAAGCGAGCCCGAGGAGCGACAAGAGCAGGGAAGCGAGGAGGCCTGTCCGCACGGTTTCCTCCCGATCGCGGAGCCCGGAGGGACGACGTTCGCCGATCGACCGGGGCCGGTGTGGATCGGCGAGACAGCGACTCGGCCGGCCGGGAGCGGACGGCGTTCGGGCTCGGGCGAGCCAGAACGCCGCTGCGCGCGACACGGGCGGAACTTTTCGCGCGCCGGGCTCGCGTGACGTCGATTTTTCACCATACCCTGGCGGGTACCCGTGTCAACGAACATCGTGCGTGCCGGCACTGACCGACCGGGCTGCCCGGTTCGGCGCATCGTCGCCGCCGTTCGCCGACGGTGGCCCGCCCCGAACGTCGCAGCCGGACCGCCGCTCGGCAGCGGCGGTGACGAACGGAGGGGCTGCGGAGCGAGGTCGTGCCGGAGCCGTGCCGCCGGGCGGCGACGGACGCCACGCCCGGGACGGCGGGGAGATCGTGCGTCGGCATCGAAGGGAGCCGGCACGCCGGTCGAAAGCCACGCGAGCGCGTCCGGTCGGCCCGGCGGACGGGCGAGGCGCGAGCAGCCGGAGGTACCGGCGGGGAAGGGGAGCGCACCCGATCGCGGTCGGCGGCCCCGCGCTCGAGCACGGACACGTCGCACGTGGCACGGGGCATCCGCACCGTCCGAGCGACCCGTCGGATCGAGGTCGGCGAGCTCCGATCACACCGACCGTCGGGGCGAACCCCCAGCCGAGCACGAAGATCTCGGAAGAAGCCGCCGCGGGCGCTGGCCACCTGGCGGAGGACTCGGCGGTCGCCGCGGCCTCGGTGGGAGCGATCGAGCCGATCCGACCGCCCGATACCGTGACCCCGACGAGCCGCATCCTGGTCGAGGGCGAGGCGTTGGGCGGGACACCCGCGCCTGCCGTAGACGATGCAACCCCGATGACCGTGAGGTCCGAGCGCGCCCGTATCGGTCCGATCTCTCGAAATCTGCCCCCTGTTTCTGCCGGGGGGGCCACCGTTCGCCAAGGACGTTGGTCGTGGCCGATCGGCGGCCCTCCGCCGATCGGCGAGGGTCTCGCGCGCGAAAGGGACGGCTGACACCCTCGGTAGAGTGGTAGGAAAGAGGCGATCTCCGGCCCGGGAACGACATACTCCGGGGGTCGGGCGGCGGGACGCGGGCCTTCTCGACAGTCCCGCGCGGCGGCCCGGGCGAACCCCGCAACGGGGCCTTGTCGCGGAGTGACGGCGCCTTATATAAGGGTAGACTGATATATCTCCGGTGACCCCGGAGTCGGAGGACGAACGATGAGCCCGAGCGAAACGTCGATCGACACGGCGCCCGCGGCGGCGGCCTGTTGCGGCCCGGCGCGGCCGGGGCGGCTGTCCTTGCTGCGCCAGGCCCAGCTCGTGGCCGGCGCGATGGCGCTCCTGGGCTTCCTGCTCGGCACTTTCGTGGCGCCGGGCTTCCACGTGCTGAGCGGGGTGGTCGGGCTCGGCCTCTTGCACGCCGGTCTGCGTGGCCGCTGCGGCATGGCGGCGCTGCTCGGTCGGCTGCCGTGGAACCGCGGCGCGCCCGAGGTCTGACACCGGCGCCGCGAAGAAGCCTCAGGCTCGTGGCCCGCCGCGGTGGGCCGGCCGGCACGCGAGGAACGCGATACCCGCGGGCGACGGCCGGGGCGGTCTTCGCGGACCGGGCGAAGGAGGGGCGACCGGGCGCGTGATGGGGTGCCGCGCCCGGTCCCGGACACCCTGCGGGCACGCGGTTGAGCGCGGGTTAAGCGGGCGTACCGGAAGGTAGCTCGCCCGCCATCGCCTGCCGGTAGAGCCGCTCGAGGGCGGCAGCGTCGACCGGGATCGGGTTGGACCCAGCCGTCGGGTCCTTCTCGGCCATCCCGGCGAGTTCCTCGAGCCGGTCGGCCGGCACCCCGGCGGCCGCCAGCGTCGGCGGAATGCCCGTCGTGCGGCGCAGCTCGAGGAGGGCCTCGAGAAAGGCCTCGAAGCGGGGCTCGAGGCCGAGCCAGGCGGCGAGCCGGCGGATCCGCTCCTCGATCGCCGCTCGGTTGAAGGCCAGCACGTAGGGCAGCAGGATCCCGTTCAACAGGCCGTGGTGCAGGTCGTAGACCGCACCGAGCGGGTGCGAGAGGCTGTGCACCGCCCCGAGGCCTTTCTGGAAAGCGGTCGCCCCCATCGCCGAGGCGGCCAGCATCATGCCGCGGGCCTCGAGGTCGGAGCCGTCGCGCACGGCCCGCGGCAGGGCGCGGAAGACGAGGCGCGTCCCCTCGACCGCGATGCCGTCGGCCATCGGGTGGAAACCGGGGGCGCAATAGGCCTCGAGGCAATGGGCGAGCGCGTCCATGCCGGTGGCGGCGGTCAGGTGCGGCGGCAGGCCCGTGGTGAGGGCCGGGTCGAGAATCGCGGTCCGCGGCATCATGCCCGGGTGGAAGATGATCTTCTTGGTGTGCGTGGCCTCGTCGGTCACCACCCCCGCCCGGCCGACCTCGGAGCCCGTGCCGGCGGTCGTCGGGATCGCGACGACCGGCCGGATGCCGGCCGGATCGGCCCGCGTCCACCAGTCGCCGACGTCCTCGAAGTCCCAGATCGGCCGGCTCTGGCCGGCCATGAAGGCGACCAGCTTGCCGACGTCGAGGGCACTGCCGCCGCCCACCGCGACCACGCCGTCGTGGCGGTCGCGCCGCAGGATCTCGACGCCTGCGGCGACGTTGGCGGCGGTGGGGTTGGGTCGCACGCCGTCGAACAGGGCGACCTCGAGGCCGGCGCCGCGCAGCGCCTCGAGCACCCGCTCGAGGAGCGGCAGGCGAGCGAGCCCGGGGTCGGTGACGACGAGCGGCCGATGGATGCCGGCGGCCCGACAGGCCTCGCCCGCCTCGCCCACGGTGCCGACGCCGAAGCGCACGCGGGTCGGATAGTTCCAGGTCGTCACGAGCGTGGCGAGGTTCGCCATGGCCGGTCTTCTCCCTCGGGCGCGTCTCGCCCGCGATCGCTACCCCGCCCGCGGCTCGGGCGGAAGCCGCCGGCGCGCCTCCCAGAGAACGATCGCCGCGGCGGTCGCGAGGTTGAGGCTGGATACGCCGGGCCGCATCGGGATCGCGAGCACGGCTCCGGCCCGCGCGCGGAGCGCCGGATCGAGGCCGTGCCGCTCGCTGCCGAAGGCGAGCAGGGCACCGGGCGGCAGTGCGGTCGGCGCGGCGGGGTCGAGGATCGGTCCCTCGGGGTGCAGCGCCACGAGGGGCCGCTCCACCGGCTCGCCCAGCCGCTCGAGGCGCGCCACCGGCAGGGCGAAGTGGAGCCCCGAGGATCCGCGCAGCGCCGCCGGCGACCAGGGATCGACCCCGCCCAGGGTGAGGACGCCCGCCGCCCCGAGGGCGGCCGCCACGCGCACGACCGCACCGAGATTGCCGGCATGGACCGGGCGGTCGAGGAGAAGGACAGGGGCCGGGCCCGAGGGCGCGAGGAGTGCGCTCGTGTCGACCCGCGGGCGGCGGGCGATCGCCAGCACCGGGCTCGGCGGCGGCGGGCCCAGGGCGGCGAAGAGCCCGGCCGGCACGGGCTCGACGAGGGCCTCGAGCCGCTCCAGCAGATCGGGGCAGAGGGTACGGGCGAGGGCGAGAAGCGCTCTCGGATCGGGGCTCACGGCGAGCTCGACCTCGCCCCCGAACCGCAGCGCGTGTTTGAGCGGATGGAGCCCTTCGAGCCGAACTCGCGCGGGGTCGTCGGCGAGGGCGGCGAAGCGGGCGGCGATCGAGGGCGCGCGGTCCAAGGGCGTGCTTCCGGAGGCGTCGGCGGCCTTCGATCGGGCGACCGGGGGCGGCCCGGCGTCAAGGATTTCTCGACGATCGCCAGCCGGGTCGGCGGCGGCGGAGGTCGGCCCGGCCTTACCCCCGGCCGCGAAACCGGCTATCGAGCGCGACCGGGGACGCGGGGTCCTCGGGGAGAGGTGTGATGCGAACGAGGACGACGGCGGTTGCTCTCGCGATCCTTCTGGGGCCGCTGGCGGAGGTCGGGGCGGCCGCCGGCGACGATCCGGTCGTGGCGGTGGTCGAGGGCGAGCAGGTGCTGCGCTCGGAGCTCGAGGCGGCCCAGGCCGAGCTGCCGGAGCAGTACCGCCAGCTGCCGCTCGCGATGATCTACGACCCGCTGCTCGTGCGGGTGATCGACCGCCGGCTGCTGGCCAAGGAGGCGGAGCGCCGCAAGCTCGACGCCCGGCCGGAGGTGCAGGCGGCGCTCGCCCGGGCGCGGCGCGAGGTGTTGGGCGACCGGCTCCTCGAGGCGGCGATCGTCGAGGCGCTGACCCCCGAGCGGCTGCAGCAGGCCTACGCCGTGGCGCGGGCCCAGCCCGGCTTCGCGGTCGAAGAGGTTCGCGCCCGCCACATCCTCCTGAAGACCGAAGCCGAGGCGCGCGAGGTGATCGCCGCGCTCGCCGGTGGGGCGGATTTCGGCAAGCTCGCCAAGGAGCGCTCGATCGACCCCTCGGCACCCCAGACGGAGGGCGATCTCGGCTTCTTCCGCCGCGAGACGATGGTCGAGCCGTTCGCCGAGGCGGCTTTCGGGCTCGAGCCCGGCCAGATCACCCGCGAGCCGGTCCAGACGCGTTTCGGTTGGCACGTCATCCGGGTCGAGGAGCGGCGCAGTGCCGCCCCCACCCTCGAGGAGAAGGAGGCCGAGCTCAAGGAGCAGATCGCGCGCGAGACGGTCAACGCGCTCGTGGCGGAGCTGCGGTCCAAGGCGCGCATCGAGCGCTTCGCGATCGACGGCTCGCCCAAGGCGAACTGAGCGGGCAGAGGGATCATGGCGCGGATCACCCGGGTCTCGCCCTTGGCACCTGCCGGTTTCCCGGCGATTCCGCCGGTCGCGGGCTTCCGCTTCGCCACGGTGGAGGCCGGAATCCGCTATCGCGGCCGGCCCGACCTCCTGCTCCTCGAGGCGGTGGCGGGCACGAGCGTGGCCGGTGTGCTCACCCGCTCGGCGACGCCCGGGCACCCGGTGATCTGGTGCCGCAAGGTGCTGCCGGGGGGCCGGGCGCGGGCGGTGATCGTCAATGCCGGGAACGCCAATGTCTGCCGCGGCGCGGAGGGGGACCGGGCGGTCGAGGCCGAGGCCCGGGCGGTCGCGGCCGCACTCCACTGTCCGGCCGAGGAGGTGCTCGTGGCCTCCACGGGCGTGATCGGGGAGCGGCTGCCGGTCGAGCGCATCACCGCGAAAGTGCCGGAGCTCGTGGCGGGTCTGCGGGCCGACGGCATCGCCGAGGCGGCACGCGCGATCATGACCACCGACACCTTTCCCAAAGGTGCGGTGGCCGAAACCGCGATCGACGGGGTGCCGGTTCGGATCGCCGGGATCGCCAAGGGTTCCGGCATGATCGCTCCCGACATGGCAACGATGCTCGCGTTCCTCGTGACGGACGCGCGTCTGCCGGCCCCGGTCCTCCGGCCGCTGCTGGCGGCGGCCGCGGAGAAGAGCTTCAACTGCACGACGGTCGACGGCGACACGTCGACCTCCGACACGCTCCTCCTCCTGGCTTCCGGGCGGGCCCACCACCACCCCGTGCAGGACGCGGACGACAGCCGGCTCGCCGGCTTCCGGGACGCGCTCGACGCCGTCTGCCTCGACTTGGCACTCCAGGTCGTGCGCGACGGCGAGGGTGCGCAGAAGCTCGTCGAGATCACGGTCGAGGGAGCGGTCTCGGACGCTTCGGCCAAAAAAATCGCGATGACGATCGCCAACAGCCCGCTCGTCAAGACGGCGATCGCGGGCGGCGACGCCAATTGGGGCCGGGTCGTGGCGGCGGTCGGCCGCGCCGGCGAGCCGATCGAGCCCGCCGCACTCGCCGTCGCGTTCGGCGGCCATCCGGTGGCGCGCGAGGGGCAGGCGGTGCCGGACCTCGACGAGGGGCCGGTGGCGGCGCATCTGGCCGGCCGGGAGATCGCACTTTCCGTGACGGTCGGCCGCGGGCCCGGCCGGGCGCGGGTGTGGACCTGCGATCTGACGCACGGCTATGTCGACATCAATGCCGACTATCGCTCGTGAGCGCCGCGCCGCGGGCCGCGACGGTGGGCCGGGCCGGGCGAGCGGATACTCGGCCGGGAACGAGGTCGGGGCCGGCGGTCGGGTGCGTGCCGTCGGGGAAGGTGGGCAGGGGCGCGGCGGTTCCGCGCGTTCGCCCGATGGGCTGCCCGAGTCGGCGGCGGTGGTGTGGTGAGCGGGGCACCGCCCGGGCGGAGCGCGCCGCCGCTCCTGATCGTGGTGGCCTGCGCACTCGTCGATCCCGACGGCCGCGTGCTCGTGCAGGAGCGGCCGGCGGGCCGCCCGCTCGCGGGGCTCTGGGAGTTCCCGGGCGGCAAGCTCAAGCCCGGCGAGGGGCTCGCCGCCTGCCTCGTGCGCGAGCTCGAGGAGGAGCTCGGCATCGGGGTCGAGCCCGCCTGCCTCGCACCCCTGACCTTCGCGAGCCACGTCTACGAGGCGTTCGAGCTCTTGATGCCGCTCTGGATCTGCCGCCGTTGGAAGGGCGAGCCCAGGGGCCTCGAGGGCCAGCGACTGCGCTGGGTCCGGCCCCGGGGCTTGCGCGAGCTGCCGATGCCGGAGGCCGACCTGCCGCTGATCCCGTTCCTCGAGGAACTCTTGGGGCCCTGATCGCGAAGGGCCTCGACCTCTGGGCGCCCCGGGCTCGGGCGGGCCGCGGCCGCACCCCCGGCCGCGCCGGCTCGGCGCCCCGCTTCGGCGCGCTCCGAGTTGAGTGCGAGGAGCCGCGCCAGGACCTCCTCCTCGCCGAGATCGGCGGGCCAGCCATAGGCCGCGGCCACGGCCTCGTCGAGTGCGCGGTGCAGCTCCTGGAGCCAGTGCGGGCGCTGGTTGTAGAGGTTGGTGAGCGTCCGCTTCTTCAGCTCGCGCGCCGCCGCCTCGTCGACCGGCAGGAGGCGGTCGGGCCAGCCCGGGACGACCTCGGGCTCGCACCGGACCAGATCGGGCGGGTTCAACCAGGCCTCGCGCGTCTGGTGGAGCGCTCGGGCGGCGGCGGCGATCGCTTTCGCCCGCGGATCGTCCGCGAACTCGGAAGCGGGGCGGTTCGGGCCGAGGCCTTCGGGGAAGGGGAAGGTCTCGAAGGTGGTGGTCGGCGTGTAGCGCGGGTCGTTGCCGACGCCGAGCCACGTGCCCAATCGCAGCGACCAGAGCTCGTGGAAGCGGGAATGGAGGATGCCGAAGGTGGTGTCATCGTCGCGGGCGATGACGATGAGCTGATGGTTCGGACAGACCCGAGAGGACAGCCAGACGAACAGCCGATGTTGGGCCACCGTCGGCGTCGCCGCATAGCGCCGCAGGGAGCGCAGCTTTTCCCACATCTCGCGTCGTGGCCGTTCGTGCTGCCACCAGTATTTGGCGTACCCACGAGCCTGGCGAACCGTGCGTTCAGACCGAACATGAGAATATGCGAACGCGAAAGGGGCTTCGTAAAGCGAGCAATCCCTCTCACTAAGCACCCACCCGAAGTCGATGATCCACATGTCGCGCGGACGGCGCGTGACGTCGAGCCCGTTCATCCAGGGTTTGAGCACGTCGCTGTTGGGCCGGCCATTGGGATTGAGCGGCTGGCGTAGCCATGCGCGCGCCAGTTCGCCGGAAACGTCGAAAGCGCCGCCTTTGGTGTCGCCCATGAAGGCGACGCCCATGTTCCCTCGCAGCCGCACCGCCTTGGTGAGATCCGCCGTGCCGGCCGAGAGATCGGTTCGAATCGTGGATACCGAGCGGCCGTCGAGCCGGCGCGTCTGCGCCACCGGGTCCTCGGGCCGGGCGAGGCAGAGGAGCGAGACGCGGACCGCCGCCCCCCTGGTACCAGGGCTCGTCCGACCAGGCCTCGAAGATCACCGCCTGTTCGGTGACACGGTCGAGCACCTTGCGGTTGGCGCCACCACGGATCGAGTTGGTGGCGACGAGCCCGACCCGCCGCGTGGGCCCGGCCGCGAGGGCCGCAGCGGCCTTGGCGATCCAATAGGAGACGAGATCGGCCTCGCGCGGCACGCGGCCGTCGTAGACCGCGAACAGGCGGTCGACCACCGCGTCGCCGAGGCCGTTGCGCAAGAGCTTGCCGCCCAGAAACGGCGGGTTGCCGATGATCACGTCCGCTTCCGGCCACGCGGCCTCGTTCCCGTCCGGGTCCACGAGCGCGTCGCGGCACTCGATCGTTTCGAGCTTCTCGAGGATCGGCCGCCGCTCGACCCCGAGCCCGCGCCGGCGCAGCCACTGGATGTCGGCGATCCAGACCGACGCGCGGGCGAGCTCGCAGGCATAGTCGTTGATCTCGATCCCGAGCATCTGGCGCGGGCTCACCTGGCTCGTGCGCAGCTCCTGACCGAGCCCGAGCTCCTCGGCCTCGATCAGCGCCCGCCATTCGAGATCCTCGAGCGCCTGCAGGGCGAGGTCGCGGAAGTTGCCGGAGCCGCAGGCCGGGTCGAGCACGCGGAAGCGTCGGAGCCGCTCCAGATGCGCGTGGTAGAGCGCCCGAGCCTCGGCGCCCTTGGCCTCGGCGGTCTTGCCGCGCGAGCGCTCGGCGTCTGCGATCGGTGCCGCGATCCGCTCCTTGACGGCTCGCCATTCGGCGGCGAGCGGGCGGGTGATCACCGGTTCCACGATCAGGAGGATCTTGTCGCGGTCGGTGTAGAATTTGCCGAGCTGGCCGCGCTTGTCGGGGTCGAGGCCGCGCTCGAAGAGGGTGCCCATGATCGAGGGGTCGAGCTCGGCCCAGTCCCGCTTGGCGGCCTCCGAGAGCCGGCGCAGGAGCGGCTCGGAGAGCGGCAGGACGGAATCGTCGTCGAACAGGCCGCCGTCGAACCAGGGCACGTCGAACGGGCCGAACACCTCGCTGCCGTCGCGCATCGCCCGAAAGAGCCCGGCGAGCAGCGGCTCGGCCCGTTCGGGACGTCGGACCGCGCTCTCGAGCGTGCGGGTGAGGAGCTTGTCCGGGAGAAGCCCGATCGCCTCGGCGAACATGGCGAAGACGAGGCGGATGACGAAGTGCGCCACCTTCTGCGGATCGTGGCCCTTGGCGCGCAGATCGCGGGCGATCTCGCCCACCTCGCGCGCCACCTCCTCGGTGACCTGTTGCCGCGTCCGGGCCGGCCGGAAGCTCTCCGGATCGGTGAAGAGGCGGCGCAAGACGTCGAGCACCGCCGGGTCGCCCGGCTCGTCGATCGCGAGGAGACGCCGTTCGGAGACCGCGTTGGTGAAACTCGTGACGATCAGCCAGCGCTCGAAGTCGCAGACCACGAGCAGCGGCGGGTTCTCGAGGGCGAGGGCGTATTGCTGGAGCTGGGCGAGGGCGGCCTCGAGGTTGGCGCCTTTGGACTTGTACTCGATCGCGAAATGGCCGCGCTTCCAGACGTCCGCCCAGCCGCGCGAGCCCGAGGTCTTGGTGACGCCCTTCTCGAAGCAATAACTTGCGGGGTCGTGCGGCGCCGGCTGGCCGCGCAGCTCGCGGAGATCGCGGAAATGCTCCTGCTAGCCCGGGCGTTCGTGGCCGTGTCAGGCTTTCCACTTGGAGACGAATCGCTCGGGCGTCATGGGCCGCTTCTAGCGCCCGGCGGCCGGACAACGAGCCTGCGCTGCGGGCAGGGGACCTCGAGCGGCGGCCGCGGTACGCGGCCTCAGCCGAGCCCGGGCCAGAACGAGCGGATCACGAGCAGCAGGATGCCGAAGCCGATCCCGCCCACCATCCATTTGAGGCTCGCGAGCTCGGCCTGGAGCACGGCGAGCTTGCCCTCGAGGGCGGGAACCTCCGGTCGATTTCCCCCTGCATCGCCGAGAAGCGGCGGTCCATCTCGGAGCGCAGGTCGGCGAAGCGGAGGTCGGTCTCCTTGCGCAGTTCGGCGAAGCCCCGGTCCATCTCGCTCCGCAGCTCGGCGATGTCCGCCTTGGTGGCGTTGCGGAGTTCGGCGATGTCGACCTTGGTCGCGAGGAGCGAGAGGTCGAGCTCCCGGCTCTCGCGCAGCACGTCCGTGATGGTCTCGACCCGACGCTCGTCGAGACCGGCCTCCTCGAGCCGCCGTGCGATCCGCAGGGTGTCGAGGCTCACGGCCATCGCAAGACCGACCGGTTGCGGCGGCAGGATCCGCCCGAACAGAAGATCGACCCGCCTCGGCTTCCCGTCAACGGAACCGCGTTTCCCCGTGCCGCAGCGGGCTCTCTTCGACCGCGGCAAGCCCGATGGCCCGGTCGGACGCCACCTGGCCCGGTCGGCTCGCCCGCCCGTGAAAGACCGTCGCGCAGTCGGCGTTCCGGGGCCGCGGCGGGTCCCCCGGTCAGCCGACCCGCTCGCGGAAGGGGTCGGCCGGGTAGACGCCCAGGATCTCGACATTGTGCGAGAAGAAGCGCAGCTCCTCGAAGGCGTAGCGTACCCGGTCCTCTTCGGGATGGCCCATGATGTCGGCGTAGAACCGGGCCTGGGCGAAGGCCCCGTCGATGTAGGATTCGAGCTTCACCATGTTGACGCCGTTGGTGGCGAAGCCGCCGAGGGCCTTGTAGAGCGCGGCCGGCCGATTGCGCACCCGGAAGGTGAAGGTCGTGATGACCGGTCCGTCGCGCAGCGAAGGCCAGCGCGGCTCGCGGGCGAGCACGAGGAAGCGGGTGGTGTTGTGCTCGGCGTCCTCGATGTCGGAAGCGAGCACGACGAGGCCGTAGATCTCGGCCGCCAGCCTCGAGGCGATCGCGGCGCGGCTCGGATCGCCGGCCGCCGCGACCTCGGCCGCGGCCCCGGCCGTATCCGCCACCACCTTGGCCTCGTAACCGTGTCGTCGGAGGAACGCGCGACACTGGCCGATCGCGTGCACGTGGCTCTCGACGATCCGGATCGTCTCCAGGCTCGCGCCCGGAACGGCGAGGAGCTGATGGTTCACCCGCAGGAAATGCTCGCCCACGATGTGCAGCCCTCCCTGCGGCAGGAGATGGTGCACGTCGGCCACCCGGCCCGCGACGGAGTTGTCGACCGGGATCATGGCGAGCCGTGCCGCACCCTCGCGCACCGCCGCGAAGGCGTCCTCGAAGGAGTGGCAGGGCAGGGGCTCGAGCTCGGGATAATGCTGCCGGCAGGCCATGTGCGAGTAGGCGCCGGGTCGGCCCTGGAAGGCGATCCGGTACTCGGCCGGTGTGGTGCGGGCCGGGGCCGCGCCGTGATCGTCGAAACTCGTCAAGGGTTCCCTTCCTCTGCTCGGGCCGTCCGCCGCGCCGCCAGAACGGCGCGCGCCCGCTCGAGATCCTCGGGCGTGTCGACGCCGAAGGGGGCACCCGCGATCAGCTTGACGCCGATGCTCATGCCGGCTTCGAGCGCCCGGAGCTGCTCGAGCTTCTCGCGGAGCTCGAGCGGGCTCGCCGGCAGGGCACAGAACCGTTCGAGGGCGTCGCGACCGAAGGCGTAGATGCCGATATGGTGCCAGACCGGCCCCTCGCCCGTGGGCGCCGGTGCGCGGGTGAAGTAGAGCGCTCGGCCGAGGGTGGGATCCTCGCACAGGAAGCTCACGACGGCCTTCACGAAATTGGGCCGAGCGCGCTCCTCGGGGTCGGTGGTGGCGACCGCCAGCGTGCCGATGTCGACACCCAGCCGGTCCAGCGGCTCGACGACCCGGGCGAGATCGGCCGGATCGAGTGTCGGCAGATCGCCCTGCAGGTTGACGACCCGGCGGTAGCGCCGCTCGGGGTCGAGCCGGGCGAGTGCCCGCTGGATGCGGTCGGTGCCCGAGGGGACCTCGTCGGGCACGAGCACGGCCTCGCCGCCGGCCCGCTCGACCGCCTCGGCGATCGCGGGCTCGGCCGCCGCCACCACCACCCGGCCGAGGCCCGAGGCCAGCGCGACCCGCCAGACCCGCACGATCATGGGCTCGCCCTCGATGATCGCGAGCGGCTTGCCCGGCAGCCGGGTCGAGGCGAGCCGGGCCGGGATCAGGACGATGGTGCGCGACCCCGTGTCGCGGCTGGCAGGTGCGGGCGTCATCCCCCATACTCCGACCGCGCCGCCGATCGGGCGGCGCGCCGCGGTAGCCGTGCCCGGGCCGGCGCGGGCCGCGCAGACCTCCGGAGCAACGAGCGGGAACGGCGCGAGCTATGGCATCCTCCCTCGAAGGCAACAAGCTGGCCGCGGCGATCCTGACCGCCGGCATCATCGGCGTCGGCTCGGCGGTGCTCTCCGACCTGCTCTACCGGCCGCACGTGCCGAAGGAGCGGGCCTTTCCGGTCGTCGCCACGGGTGGCCCGGCACCGGCCGAGCAGAAGATCGCCCCCGCCCCCGCCGAGCCGATCGCCGTGCGGCTCGCCGCGGCCGATGTCGAGCGGGGCAAGGCGGCAGCCAAGAAATGTGCCTCCTGCCACACCTTCGAGAAGGGCGGCAAGAACGGCGTCGGCCCGAACCTCTGGGGTGTCGTGGCGGCCAAGAAGGGTCACGCCGAGGGTTTCGCCTATTCCCAGGCGCTGCTCGGCACGGGCGGCGAGTGGACCTACGAGGCGCTGGACGCCTTCCTCACCAACCCCAAGGCCTACGCGCCCGGCACCAAGATGAGCTTCGCCGGCATCGCGCGACCCGAGGAGCGGGCCGATCTGATCGCCTATCTGCGCACCCTGGCCGATCGGCCGGCGCCGCTGCCGGGCGGCTGAGCGCGTGGTGGACACCGTCCCGGCCGAGCTCGTCGCCTTCGCCCACCGGCTCGCGGATGCCGCGGGCGAGATCCAGCGACGCTGGTTCCGCAAGCCCGTCTCGGTCGACAGCAAGGCCGATTCGAGCCCGGTCACGATCGCCGACCGCGAGGCCGAGGCCGTCATGCGCGAGCTGATCGAGCGCCACCGGCCCGACCACGGCCTGCTCGGCGAGGAGCACGGGCGGGTCCGGCTCGAGGCCGAATGGGTCTGGGTGCTCGACCCGATCGACGGGACCAAATCCTTCGTCTGCGGCCGGCCGCTCTTCGCCACGCTGATCGGTCTCCTGCACCGGGGCCGGCCGGTTCTGGGCGTGATCGAGCAGGGCATCCTCGGGGAGCGCTGGATCGGCGCCCGCGGCCGGCCCACCCTCCTGAACGGCCGGCCTTGTCGCACCCGAGCCTGCCCGAGCCTCGAGGCGGCGATGCTCGGCTGCACCAGCCCGCAGATGTTCGGCGAGCCCGCCGAGCGGGCGGCCTTCGAGCGGGTGCTCGGCCGAGTCCGCCAGGCGATCTGGGGCGGCGACGCCTACGGCGCCGGCCTGGTCGCGCTCGGCGGCCTCGATCTCGTGATCGAGGCCGACCTCGAGCCCTACGACGTGCTGCCGCTCGTGGCGGTGGTCGAGGGCGCCGGTGGGATCGTCACCGACTGGGAGGGCCGTCCGCCCGGGCTCGGAAGCGAGCAGCGGATGGTGATCGCGGGCGATCGCCGGGTCCACGCCGCCGCCCTCGCCACGCTCGCCGCCGGCTGACCTTTCCCTACCCGGCCCGCGCCACTAGGTTGCGGGGCGCCACGGGTGAGAGCGGTGGAGGTGGGCGATGGGCGGGGCGAGACTGTGGCTCGGCCTCACGATCCTCCTGACGGCGTCGCTCGCCGGGACCGTCCGGGCCGAGGCGCCGCGGCCGGTGCACGGGATCGCCATGCACGGCGAGCCCGCCTTGCCGCCCGACTTCACCCATCTCCCTTACGCGAACCCGGATGCGCCCAAGGGCGGTAGGCTCACGCTCGCGGCGATCGGGACCTTCGACAATCTCCATCCCTACGTGCTCAAGGGCAACGACGCAGCGGGCTCCGGCCTCCCGTTCGAGAGCCTCACGATCCAGAACCTCGACGAGCCGTTCAGCGAGTACGGCCTGCTCGCCGAGACCATCGAGATGCCGGCCGATCGCTCCTGGGTGGCCTTCACGCTCAGGCCGCAGGCGCGTTGGCACGACGGCCGGCCGGTGACGGTCGACGACGTGATCTTCACCCTCGACGCCTTGAAGAGCAAGGGCGAGCCCTTCTACCGTGCCTATTACGCCAACGTCGTCGAGGCGGTGGCCGACGGCGAGCGGCGGGTGCGCTTCGTCTTCGACGGCACGATCAACCGCGAGCTCCCGCTCATCGTCGGCCAGATGCCCGTCCTCCCCAAGCATTACTGGGAGGGCCGCGACTTCGAGAAGACGACGCTCGAGCCGCCGCTCGGGTCCGGCGCCTATCGCGTCAAGTCGGTCGATCCTGGCCGTTCGATCACCTACGAGCGGGTGAGGGACTATTGGGGCGAGAAGGTGCCGGTGCAGCGCGGTCGGCACAATTACGACGAGCTGCGCTACGTCTATTTCCGCGACCCGAACGTCGCCCTCGAGGCCTTGAAGGCCGGCGAGTTCGATCTGCGGATCGAGAACAGCTCGCGCTTCTGGGCCACCGGCTACACCGGCCCGGCGGTCGAGCACGGGCTCCTCAAGAAGGAGGTGATCCCTCGTGAGGGCGGCGGGGCCATGCAGGGCTTCGTCTTCAACCTCAGGCGCGAGATCTTCCGCAATCGCGGCCTGCGCGAGGCTCTCAATTACGCCTTCGACTTCGAGTGGACGCGGAAGAACCTCTTCTACGACAACTACACCCGCACCGAGAGCTACTTCCCGAACAGCCCGCTCGGTGCGCGCGCCCCGATCTCCGAGGCCGAGCGGGCACTCCTCGAGCCGTTCCGTGACCGGCTGCCGCGCGAGGTGTTCGAGAAAGTCTACGAGGCGCCGCGGACGGACGGGTCCGGCAACATCCGGGACAATCTCCGCAAGGCGGTGGAGATCCTCAAGGCCTCGGGCTACGAGGTCCGCGGCGGCCGGCTCGTCGAGCGGGCGAGCGGCCGGCCGGTCGCCTTCGAGATCCTGTTGGACCAGGGCGGTCTCTTCGAACGGATCGTCGGACCGTTCGTCAAGAACCTCGAGCGGCTCGGTGTGGAGGCAAGGGTGCGGGTGGTCGACGACGCCCAGTACGAGCGACGGCTCGAGACGTTCGACTTCGACATGGTGGTAGGGCTCTTCCCGCAGAGCCTCTCGCCCGGCAACGAGCAACGCGACTTCTGGGGTAGTGCCGCTGCCCGCACGAACGGCTCGCGCAACCTGATCGGGCTCGAGGACCCGGTCGTCGACCATCTGATCGAGCGGATCGTCCAGGCTCCCGACCGGGCGGCCCTCGAGGCCGCCTGCCGGGCGCTCGACCGGGTGCTGATCTGGGGCCACTACGTGATCCCGCACTGGCACAATCGCGAGACCTGGATCGCCCTCTGGGACAAGTTCGCCCGGCCGAAGCCCGACCCGCGCTACGGGATCGACATCTTCGCCTGGTGGATCGATCCCGCGAAGGAGCGGGCCCTCGACGAGCGGCGCCGGGCGCTCGGCCTCGCCGTGCGCTGATCCGACCCCGTGCTCGCCTACATCCTTCGCCGCCTGCTCCTGGTGATCCCGACGCTTCTCGGCATCCTGCTCGTCAACTTCGTCGTGATCCAGGCGGCACCGGGCGGGCCCGTGCAGAAGATCATCTCGGAGCTGAGCGGTCGCGGTGCCGGCGCCACCGCCCGGCTCACGGGCGGCGGGGGAGCGGGGGAGACAGGGCCCGCCTTCGAGGCACGCCAGCAACAACAGGGCGGGCCGCAGGGCGCCTATCGCGGCGCCCAGGGTCTGCCGCCCGAGCTGATCGCCCAGCTCGAGCGCCAGTTCGGCTTCGACCGCCCGGCGCACGAGCGCTTCTTCAAGATGCTCTACGATTATCTGCGCTTCGACTTCGGTACGAGCTATTTCCGCGATCGCACCGTGATCGAGCTCGTGCTCGACAAGATGCCGGTCTCGATCTCGCTCGGGGTCTGGACGACGCTCTTGACCTATCTCGTGGCGATCCCGCTCGGGATCGCCAAGGCGGTGCGCGACGGCTCGCGCTTCGATGTCTGGACGAGCGGGGCGATCGTGGTGGGCTACGCCGTCCCCTCCTTCCTCTTCGCGCTTCTCCTGATCGTGCTCTTCGCGGGCGGTAGCTACTGGCAGATCTTCCCGCTCCGCGGGCTCGTCTCCGAGGGCTGGGCCGAACTGCCCTGGCCCGAGCGAATCCTCGACTATCTCTGGCATCTCGTGTTGCCGATCGGGGCCATGCTCGTGGGCTCCTTCGCCACGCTCACCATGCTCACCAAGAACAGCTTCCTCGAGGAGATCAACAAACAGTACGTCATCACTGCCCGCGCCAAGGGTCTCACCCCACGCCGCGTGCTCTATGGCCACGTGTTCCGCAACGCCATGCTGATCGTGATCGCCGGTTTCCCGGGCGCCTTCGTCGGTATGCTGTTCACCGGTGCCCTGTTGATCGAGATCATCTTCTCGCTCGATGGCCTCGGTCTGCTCGGCTACGAGGCAGCTCTCAATCGCGACTATCCCTTGATGTTCGGGACGCTCTACATTTTCACGCTCTTGGGCCTCGTCATGAAGATCGTCTCCGACCTCACCTACGTGCTCGTCGATCCGCGGATCGACTTCGAGGCGCGGGCCGCCTGAGGCATGGGAGGCGCCGTCGTCCGCCGCGAGCGGGTCCGCTTCCTCGGGATACCCCTGAGGCTCACTCCGATCGGTGCCCGCCGGCTCGCCAATTTCGAGCGCAACCGGCGCGGGGCGGTGAGCCTCAGGATCTTCCTCCTGCTGTTCGTGGCGAGCCTGTTCGCCGAACTGATCGCCAACGACCGGCCGCTGCTGGTCCGCTACGACGGCGCCTTCTACGCGCCCTTCCTCGTCGCCTATCCCGAGACCGCCTTCGGCGGCTTCTTCGACACCGAGGCCGACTACCACGATCCGGAGGTGAGAGCGCTGATCGAGGAGAAGGGCTGGATCCTCTGGCCGCCCGTGCCCTATCGCTGGGACACGGTCGCCAAGGATCTTCGCGGCCCCGCGCCTTCGCCGCCCGACGCCCGCCACTGGCTCGGCACCGACGACCAGGCGCGCGACGTGCTCGCGCGCGTGATCTACGGCTTCCGCATCTCGGTGCTGTTCGGCCTCGCGCTCACCCTCGCGAGCTCGCTGATCGGCGTCGTCATGGGCGCGGTCCAGGGCTGGTTCGGCGGCTGGGTCGATCTCGGCCTGCAGCGCTTCCTCGAGATCTGGGGTGGGCTTCCCGTCCTCTACCTCCTGATCATCATCGCCTCCTTCCTGACACCGGGCTTCTGGACGCTCCTCGGGGTCATGCTGCTCTTCTCCTGGATGAGCCTCGTCGACGTGGTGCGGGCCGAGTTCCTGCGCGCTCGCAATTTCGACTTCGTCCGCGCCGCCCGGGCGCTCGGCGCCTCGAACGCGGTCCTGATGTTCCGCCACGTCTTGCCGAACGCCATGGTCTCGGCCTTGACCTTCCTGCCTTTCGTCCTCAACGGCTCGATCACGACCCTGACCTCGCTCGATTTCCTGGGCTTCGGCCTGCCGCCCGGCTCGCCTTCGCTGGGCGAGCTCCTCTCCCAGGGCAAGAACAATCTCCAGGCTCCTTGGCTCGGCCTCACGGGCTTCGTCGTGGTCGCCACGATGCTCTCGCTCTTGGTCTTCGTGGGCGAGGCGGTGCGCGACGCCTTCGATCCGAGGAAAACCTTTCGGTGAACCCCGAACCGCGAGCGCCCGCCCCGCCGCTCCTCGAGGTCCGCGACCTCGCGGTGCGCTTCCACCTCGAGGGGCGGGCGGTGGATGCGGTCGCCGGCGTCTCCTTCACCATCGAGCGCGGCGAGACGGTGGCACTCGTCGGCGAATCGGGCTCCGGCAAGTCGGTGACCGGCCTCTCGATCCTGCAGCTCCTGCCCTATCCGCGGGCCGAACACCCGAAGGGTTCGATCCGCTTCAGGGGCGAGGAGCTCGTGGGCCGGCCGGAGGCCTTCATGCGGACGATCCGCGGCGATCGGATCGCCATGATCTTCCAGGAGCCGATGACCTCGCTCAACCCGCTGCACACGGTCGAGCGGCAGATCGGCGAGGCGCTCCTCCTGCATCGCCGGATGGGCCGGGCGGAGCTGCGCGCCCGGGTCCTCGAGCTCTTGCGCCTCGTGGGCATTCCCGAGCCGGAGCAGCGCCGGCTTTCCTACCCGCACCAGCTCTCCGGCGGCCAACGCCAGCGCGTCATGATCGCGATGGCGCTCGCCAACGAGCCGGACCTGTTGATCGCCGACGAGCCCACCACGGCGGTCGACGTCACCATCCAGGCGCAGATCCTGCGGTTGTTGCAGGATCTCCAGCGGCGGATGGGGATGGCGATCCTGCTGATCACCCACGACCTCACGATCGTCCGCCACGTCGCCCATCGGGTGCTCGTCATGACCGGTGGCCGGCTGGTCGAGAGCGGGCCCACGGCGCGGGTCTTCGCCGAGCCGCGCCATCCCTACACGCGGCAGCTCCTCGCGGCGGAGCCGAAGGGGCGGCCGGCGCCGGTGGTCGCGGACGCGCCGGTCGTGGCCGAGCTGCGCGATCTCAAGGTCTATTTCCCTATCCAGCGCGGATTCCTGCGCCGGACGGTGGGCTGGGTGAAGGCGGTCGACGGTGTCGATCTCGAGCTCCGTGCGGGCGAGACGCTCGGCATCGTGGGCGAATCGGGCTCGGGCAAGACGACGCTCGGCCTCGCCCTGTTGCGGCTCCTGCCCTCGAGCGGGGCGATCCGCATCGCCGGTACCGACGTCCAGGGCTGGAGCTGGCGGCGCTTGCGGCCCTTGCGGCGGCAGATGCAGATCGTCTTCCAGGACCCGTTCGGCTCGCTCTCGCCGCGGATGTCGGTGGGTCAGATCGTCGAGGAGGGGCTCGCGATCCACCGGATCGGCACGGCCGCCGAGCGGGCCCGGGTGGTGGCGAAGGCGCTCGCCGAGGTGGGGCTCGACCCGGACTGGATGCACCGCTACCCGCACGAATTCTCGGGCGGCCAGCGGCAGCGGATCGCGATCGCCCGGGCCCTCGTCCTGGAGCCGCGGATACTGGTGCTCGACGAGCCGACCTCCGCGCTCGACATGTCGGTGCAGGCGCAGATCGTCGATCTTCTGCGTACGCTGCAGGAGAAGCGCGGGCTCGCCTACCTCTTCATCAGCCACGATCTGCGGGTGATCCGGGCGACGAGCCATCGGGTCATGGTGATGAAGGACGGTGTCGTGGTCGAGGAGGGGTCGGTGGAGCGGATCTTCGACGATCCGCGCCACCCCTACACGCGCGCGCTTCTGGCCGCGGCGCTGCGGGTCGAGGCGGTGGAGGGGGTGGTGCGGGGGTGAGGGAGAGGCGACCTTCTGTCATGTTCCAGAATTGTTTCCAGCACACCACGAAGGCCTTCTCTGCGCGAGGAGATCCCCTGTGCAGCCGGTTCCGGAGAACCTTCTCAAGCAATTCGCCATGCACTTCGCTTACAAAACGTCAGGTTTTCGGCTTCAAGATATCACGCCTCACTTCGAAAAGTATCAGCCCGGTCTTCCTTCCCCCGGCTTCGACGGAATAACTCCAAAAAAAGGGGATCATTTTGTCCGGGTTGTGGCGTCGATGGATCCAAGGCTACAAAGATACGCGCTTGCCGACCTCTGCAACAGCCCGCCAAATCTCAAGAATTGTCCGGACGAGCAGACCCGGCGGGAGCTTCTGCTGACCTTGCTTGCTTCTGACGGAATAAATCCACTATCCGTTCGACTCTCGACGGTTTCACTGGCTGCGGTGAAGGAGGCGTGGTGGAGCGCAGCATCTTGTCTCGATAAATCCCCTTCAGCAGCCGTCACGGCCGCTCGGACGCTTCTGGAAACAACCTGTAAAACGATTTTGCACGAGTTAAAAATCGAACTCGATAATTCGTGGGATCTTAATCGTCTTGTGAGGAAAACGCGCGAGGGTCTCGGCCTTTCAACTGGAGACGTAGCGCGGCAGGCCGCTAACGAACTCGCGTCTGGCTTAGCAGCGATTGTGAATGCTGTTGCAGCTTTAAGTAATAGCGCCGGCGTTCGCCATGGAACTGTTCACGGCATCACGTTAAACGATCGCACTGTGGCGAGCTTGTGCGTTCATGCGGCTGGCACATTGGCGCACTTCATTGTACAACGATATTTAGATACCCGATTGTCGCAGCAGGGGGACAGCACGACAAGCTGAGCTGGACGCTATCGGTGAAAGACCCGAACGCCATATGAAGCCCGATCGGGCCGTCGCGTGCGCCTTCCTCGGCCCGAGCGATAGCTTTCTCGCTCAGTGGTTGCGCCGTGGGGCGGGGCCGTGCGTCTCGACCACCCGGAGATGCAGCACCGCGGGCTCGAGGCAGGCCCCGGTCGAGAGCTGCCCCACGAGCGAGCGGTAGATCTCCTGCCAGGGCGTCTGCGAGGGCGGGACGGGCGGTTTTCTCCGCGCGAGCTCCGCACGACGCCTCGCGATTTCTTCCTCGCTCAGGAGCACGTCGAGCCGCCGGGCATGGAGATCGAGCCGCACGCGATCGCCGGTCTCGAGGATCGCGAGATTGCCCCCCACCGCCGCCTCGGGGCTGGCGTTCAGGATCGACGGGCTCTCGGAAGTGCCGGACTGGCGGCCGTCGCCGATCGTCGGCAGGGCCCGGATCCCCTTCTCGATCAGTTTCTTGGGCGGCCGCATGTTGACCACCTCGGGTGCTCCGGGATAGCCGACCGGTCCACAATAACGAATGAACAGAAAAGAATTCTCGTCGACGTCGAGATCCGGGTCGTCGATCCGGGCATGGTAGTCCTCGGGACCGTCGAACACCACGGCCTTGCCCTCGAACACGCCAGGATGCTCGGGATGCTCGAGATACTTGTGGCGGAACTCGGGCGTCACCACCGAGGTCTTCATCACGGCGGCATCGAAGATGTTGCCGGAGATGATGACGAAGCCGGCCTCGGGCTTCAACGGATCCTCGTAGGGCCGGATCACCCGGCGATCGCTCGAGAAGGGCACCTTCTCGAGGTTCTCGGCCACCGTCTCGCCGGTCACGGTGAGCGCATCACCGTGCAGCCGGCCCGCTTTCAAGAGCTCTTTCATGACCGCCGGGAGGCCGCCCGCCCGATAATATTCCTCGCAGAGATACTCGCCCGCGGGCTGGACGTTGACCAGAAGGGGCACGTCGCGGCCGAGCTCCCAGTCCTCGATCGTGAGCGACACGCCCATGTGGCGGGCGATCGCGATCACGTGCGGCGGGCAGTTGGTCGAAGCACCGATCGCCGCGGCGGCGACGATCGCGTTCTCGAAAGCCTTGCGGGTGAGGATCTTCGAGGGCCGCAGATCCTCGTGCACCATCTGCACGATCCGCTTGCCGGTCGCATAGGCGATCTGGCCGCGCTCGCGATAGGGCGCGGGAATGGCGGCACAGCCGGGCAAGCTCATCCCGAGCGCCTCGGCCATCGCGTTCATCGACGAGGCCGTGCCCATCGTGTTGCAATGGCCGATCGAGGGTGCGGAGGCCAGCGCCATGTCCATGAATTCGTCGTAGCCGATCTCGCCTTTGGCGTGCAGCTGGCGTGCGTGCCAGAGAATGGTGCCGGAGCCGGCGAGGCCACCTTTGTAGTAGCCGTTGAGCATCGGCCCGCCGGAGAGCACGATCGCCGGAATGTCGACCGTGGCCGCGCCCATCAGCAGCGCAGGCGTGGTCTTGTCGCATCCGGTAGTTAGTACCACGCCGTCGATCGGATAACCCCAGAGAACCTCGACGAGCGAGAGATATTGCAGGTTGCGGTCGAGCATCGCCGTCGGCCGCTTGCCGGTCTCCTGGATCGGGTGGACCGGGAACTCGAGCGGGATGCCGCCCGCGTCGCGGATGCCGGCCGCCACCCGCTTGGCGAGTTCGAGATGGTGGCGGTTGCAGGGGGCCAGATCCGAGCCGGTCTGGGCGATGCCGATGATCGGCCGGCCGGACTGCAGCTCCTCGCGGGTGAGCCCGAAATTGACGTACTTCTCGAGATAGAGCCCGGTCATGTCGGGCTCGCTCGGGTCGTCCCACCATTCCTGCGAGCGCAACCGCCGCTTGCCTTCGCCGTCGCCCCTGCCGGCCATCGGAGCTCTCCCCGGATCGTCCTGGCGCGGTTGAACGCCCGGCCGCCGCGGGCGTCAAGGCGAGCGGGGGCGGATCTGCCCGGCGCCGTCAACACTTCGTCAACCTTTCTCGGGCAGGTTCCTCCGCCGGGAACCGGAAGCGTGGGCGAGGTGCCGGTTGGTCGCGATCCTTCTCGTGGTCTGGGTCGTCGTCGCGGGCGGCGGCGCGGCGCGTACCTCCGTCGCCCCGCGGGCCGAGCCGCTCGCGGTCGCGATCGAGGCCGCTGCGGCCGCGCCGCACCGACCGCTGCCTCCGTTTCCCGCGCCGCCTGCCGGCGCCGGCCGGCGGGTCGGGCGACGGGCGGGCCTTCCCGATGCGACCGGACCGCCCACCCCGTCGCCGGGCCGTCCGGGACGGTGGAGTGTCGCGATGGCAGGGCCTATAAGCGCCCTCGGACCGCGACGAGCCCTGCCCATGCACGGATACGAGCCCGACCTGCCCGAGGCCCTGACCTTCGACGACGTCCTGCTCGAGCCCGCCTATTCCGAGGTGCTGCCGGGCGAGGTGGACGTGCGCACGCGCCTCACCCGCGAGATCGAGCTCGGCATCCCGCTGGTCTCGGCCGCCATGGACACGGTGACCGAGGCCAAGATGGCGATCGCCATGGCCCAGCACGGCGGGCTCGGCGTCCTGCACCGCAACCTCTCGATCGAGGAGCAGGCTGCCCAGGTCCAGCAGGTCAAGAAGTTCGAGGCCGGCATGGTGGTCAATCCCCTGACCGTGCGGCCCGACACCCCGCTCTGCGAGGCTCTCGATCTCATGGACCGGCACGGCATCTCGGGTCTGCCCGTCGTCGAGGGCCCGTCCGGGCGGCTGGTCGGCATCTTGACGCACCGCGACGTCCGCTTCGTGCCGAGGAGCGACCGGCCGGTGAAGGAGCTCATGACCGCCGAGCGGCTCGTGACGGTGCGGGAGGGCGTGGGCCGTGCGGAAGCCATGGCGCTCCTGCACGAGCACCGGATCGAGAAGCTGCTCGTGGTGGACGAGGCGTACCGGCTCAAGGGGCTCATCACGGTCAAGGACATCGAGAAGGCGCAGCGTTACCCGAACGCCTGCAAGGACGAACAGGGCCGGCTCCGGGTCGGGGCGGCGACCGGCACCGGCCGGGCCGGCATCGAGCGGGCCGAGGCCCTGGTCGCGGCCGGCTGCGACGTGGTCGTCGTCGATACCGCGCACGGTCACAGCCGCGGCGTGCTCGAGGCGGTCCGCGCGATCCGTCGGCTCTCGAACGCCGTGCAGATCGTCGCCGGCAACATCGCCACCGCGGCCGCCGCCGAGGCGCTGGTCGAGGCGGGTGCGGACGCCGTCAAGGTCGGCATCGGCCCGGGTTCGATCTGCACCACGCGGATCGTCGCGGGAGTGGGCGTGCCGCAGCTGAGCGCGATCTGGAGTGCCGCCGCCGCCTGTCGGCCGAAAGGTGTGCCGGTGATCGCCGACGGTGGCATCCGCGCCTCCGGCGACCTCGCCAAGGCGATCGCCGCCGGCGCCGATTGCGCCATGCTCGGCTCGATGTTGGCCGGCACCGACGAGGCGCCGGGCGAGGTGTTTCTCTACCAGGGCCGCTCCTACAAGGCCTATCGCGGCATGGGTTCGCTCGGCGCGATGGCCCGCGGCTCGGCCGACCGCTACTTCCAGGCCGAGGTGCGCGACAGCCTGAAGCTCGTTCCCGAAGGTGTCGAGGGGCGGGTGCCCTATCGCGGCCCGGTCGCCAACATCGTCCACCAGCTCGTGGGCGGGCTGCGCGCGGCCATGGGCTACACGGGCCAGCCCAGCATCGCGGCGATGCAGCGGGGCTGCCGGTTCCTGCGCGTCACCCAGGCCGGGGTGCGCGAAGGGCACGTCCACGACGTGGCCATCACGCGCGAGGCGCCCAATTACCCGCAATCGAACTGACACGCCGCCCGCCCGTGGTCGAACCGACCGGTCGGCGCGCCTCGGCCGTTAACTCGGCGTCAATCGAAGCCTCCTAGCCTCGGGCCGGTTCGATCCGGCGGAGGTCGGGGCGCGTGAGCGATGCGGATGTGCGCGGGTCGGTGGTGCGGGCCCTGCTGCTGGTCGGCCTCGTGACCGCGCTCGCGTTGCTGTGGCCCGCCCTGGCGCCGGTGCACGCCTGGCTCGAAGGCGCACCCTGGCGGCCGGCCGCGGGCATCCTGGTCGGTCCCGGCCTGGCGCTCGCCGCCCTGACGTTGGTCGCGGAGGATCGCGGGCGTCTCGCGCCCGGCGCGACCCCTGCGCTCGTGGCGGCCTTGCTCGGCCTGCTCGCGGCGCTCCGGCTCGTTCCGCTCGATGCGCTCCTCCTCGCCGCCGTCCCACTCGTGCCGGCGCTGGTTCCGGCTCGGCCGCGACGGGGCGAGCCGCCGTCGCCTTCGCCCGACGAGCTGCCCGATCCGCTGCTCGCGGTCGACGGTCGAGGGATCGTCGGCTGGGCCAACCCGGCCGCCCGACGCCTGCTCGGAGCGCCGCTCGTGGGCCGACCGCTGGCGCGCTACCTGCCGGCGCTCCAGGAACCGGCCCGCCTGGCCGAGCTCGTCTTCGCGGGTCCCGTCGAGCTCGAGGCCGTGCACGAGTCGAGCCGGCCGGTGCCGGTCGAGGTACGGGTCGTCGCCTGGCGCGACGGCCACGTGTTGCGGCTCCTCGACGCGGCGGCCCGGGCGCGCGAGCGGGCGCAGATGGCGGAGCTCGCCTGGCAGGATCCGCTCACCGGCCTGCCGAACCGGCGCCTCCTCCAGGATCGGGCCGGCCAGGCCCTCGCCCAGGCCGAGCGGCATCGCCAGCCGTTCGCCCTCATGCTGCTCGATCTCGACCGGTTCAAGGAGGTCAACGACACGCTCGGCCACCGGGTGGGTGACCTGCTGCTGCAGCAGGTGGCCGAGCGGCTGGCGCGGCCCCTGCGGCGCAGCGACACCCTCGCCCGGCTGGGCGGCGACGAGTTCGCCGTCCTCTTGGCGCCGCCGACCGGCCTCGACACCGCCTGTCGGGTGGCCGAGCGGCTGGTCGAGCAGCTCGTCGAGCCGTTCACCGTCGACGGCTCCCGCCTCGAGGTGGGGGTGAGCATCGGCGTCGCCCTCTATCCCGACCACGGGGCCGAGCTCGACACGCTCCTGCAGCAGGCCGACGCCGCGATGTACAAGGCCAAGCGGGAGCGGCTCGGTTTCGTCGTCTGCAACGTCGAGCAGCCGGACACTACGCGGCGGCTGCTCGAGCTGCGGCGCGACATCCAGGAGGCGCTCGCCGCCGACCGGCTCCTCCTCCTCTTCCAGCCGAAGGTGGCGGCCGACAGTCGCCAGGTGGTGGGGTTCGAGGCGCTGTTGCGCTGGCCGCACCCCGAGCTCGGCCTGCTCGAGCCGGGCACTTTCCTGCCGGTAGTGGAGCAGACCGGGCTCGTCGCCCGGCTCGCCTTCTGGACGCTCAACGTCTGCCTGCGCGAGCAGCGGCGCTGGCGGCTGGCCGGCCACGATCTGCCGGTGGCGCTCAACCTGGCGCCCGCTTGTCTGCGCCTTCCGGAGCTGCCGCAGCTCCTGCGCATGACCCTCGGGCACTGGGAGACCCGTGCCGACCGTCTCGTCCTCGAGCTGCCCGAGAGTGCCGTGATGGCCGATGTCGAGGCGGCCGCACCGGTTCTGCAGGCGATCGCCGCCACCGGCTGCGAGCTGGCGCTCGACGAATTCGGCGCCGGCCGCTCCTCGCTCGTCCATCTGGCACGGCTCGCGGTGCACGAGCTCAAGATCCCGCGCACGCTGGTTCAGGCGATGGAAGGAGACGGGCCGAGCCGAGTGGTCGCCCGCTCGATCGTCCGCCTCGCTCACGGGCTCGGCCATCGGGTGGTGGCGACCGGGGTCGAGACCGAGACCAACGCCGCTCGACTCCGGGCGATGCGCTGCGACCAGCTCCAGGGATTCCTGTTCGGCCGGCCGGTGCCGGGCGAGGAGGTGCCCGCGCTCTTGCGCGCCGGTCGGCTCCCGGCCGGTTGAGTGCCGATCGGCAGGAGGGGAGCGCCCGAGGAGACGTGCCGTTCACCCATCCTCGCCGCGGGCCCGAGGCGATCGCGCGGCGGCCGGTGTCGCAGCGCGGTTCGGAAGCGGCGGACATCGAGCGGGTAGCCGAGGCCCGAACGGTCGCCGCGGACGGCCGTCCCGACCGGGCCGGCGCATCGCAAGGGACGCCCGAGGTCGGCGGGGACGCGCGGAATCGCCGTCACGCCAGCGGGTCGACCCGCGCCGAGGGCGGCGCCAGTCGCGACCGCGTCCGGACCTCGCTCTCCGATGATACGGGCGGAGGCGCGGTCCGAGGGAGCGTTCCAGCCGAAACGAGGTCGCGGCCCTCGCCGGCCGGCGGTCGCCGCGGCCCGTCGGCCCGAGCAACGCGGGCGGGAAAGGAGCCGACGCACCCGATCTCGCGGCCGGCCGACGGCGCGGGCGGTGAGCCGGAGGACCGCAGGCGGAGGCCGAGGCGCCGCCGGCTCCGCCCGAAGCGGCGTCCTCGGATGCAGCGCAGGGATCGACCTCCTGCCCGTCGTCGGGACCAGAGCCGTTCCGCCGGACGCCCCGTCGTCGGGCGCGAGCCGGGCGGGAGCGTGGTCGGCGCGGATCCCGGTCGAGGGCGCGAGGCCGAGGGACCCGGGCGGGGCCGCCGCTATCGCCGGCCGGGCTCGTGGACCGCGAGCAGGAGGAGAAGGCCCGAGGCGAACAGGAGCAGGATCACCGTCATGCCGATGCGCTGGCTCGCGAAGAGGCCCGTGACGGTCGCCACCGCCCAGGGGCCGAGGGCCGCGGTGATGCGGCCGGTGAGCGCGTAGAGGCCGAAGAGCTCGGCCCGGGCGTCCTCCGGGGCGAGCCGAGCGAGGAGGGAGCGGCTCGCCGCCTGGGCCGGGCCGACGAAGAGCCCGAGGGCGGCGCCCACGATCCAGAAGGCGGTCTTGCTCGTGACCAGGAGCGCCACGAGCCCGAAACCGAGCAGCCCGCACAGCGCCAGCAGGATCGTCCGCTTCGAGCCGAGCCGGTCGTCGAGCGGGGCGAGCAACCAGGCGCCGAGCCCGGCGGTCAGGTTCAAGACGATGCCGAACGACATCACCTCGTGGACGTCCATGGCGAAGCTGCCGGCGGCGTAGAGCCCGCCGAAGGTGAAGAGCGTGTTCAGGCCGTCGTTGTAGAGCAACCGAGCGAGGAGGAAGCGGGCGATCGAGGGATGCGCCCGCAGGAGTGCCACGGTCCCGGCGAGCCGATCGCGGGCGGCGCGCAGGATCCGCTCGAGCGGCGCCTCGACGCGCGGCCGATCCGGCACCAGGAACGCCATCGGCAGAGTGAAGAGCACGAGGGCCGAAGCCGTGACGGGCCCCGCGATCCGCACGGGCTCGGCGGCCTCGCGGTCGAGCCCGAAGGGAGGTTCGGCCGGCAGCACGAAGACGAAGAGCACGAGCAGGAGCGCCACGAGGCCCGAGCCGTAGCCGATCGCCCAGGCGCGCCCCGACCAGAGGCCGATCCGCTCGGGTGGTGCGAGATCGGGCAGGAGCGCGTTGTAGAAGACCGCGCCGAGCTCGAGCGCGGTGTTCGCGAGGAGCACGAGGGCGAGCCCCGGAAGGGCCGCCTCCGGGACGGGGGTGACGAACCAGAGCCCGGCGGTGGCGAGCGCCGCCGCACCCGATGTGGCGAGGATCCAGGGCTTGCGCGGGCCGCCTTCGTCGGCGATCGCGCCACAGACCGGCGCCAGCACGGCGAGAACCAGGCCCGAGAGCGCCATCGTCCAGCCCCAGAGCTCGGTGCCGCGCACCTCGTCGCCGATCACGCCGCGGGCGAAGTAGGCCGGGAACACGAAGGTCACGACGATCGCGGCGAAGGGCGAGGTGGCGCAGTCCCAGAGCGCCCAGGCGACCAGCGCGCGGGTCGAGCCCGCGGCCGGCTTCATGCCGCGCTCCGGCGGCGAGGTGGGGCGGACCGGCACCGGCCGCTCGGCCGAGCCTCCGCCGAGGTGGACCGGACCCCGTGCCTCGCGCGGCCGTCGGGTCGCTGCCGGATCCGAGCGTCGAAAGCGAGCGCGGCGCCGCGCGGACCGCCCACTCCCTGGCCCGTGGGGCTCGATCGGTCGGGATCCGGGCCCCGACGGTTATCGGAACCGCCGACCGCGCCGGTGCCCGGTCGCGACGACGCCCGAGCAGCTCGGTCGGCCGCAGCCCATGGGCGGGGCTTGCCGGCGCCGGCGCCGGCGACCATCTGCCGGAGGTGAGCGAACGCACGGGAGCGGTCGGCGATGACCGGGCTCGTCGGGCGACTGATCGACAAGCTGCGGCGAGGGAGGTGGACGATGGCGGCGGTCCCACCGGTCTGCAATTTCGGGGAGAAGGCCAAGCCGTTCGAGCTGCCGGCGACCGACGGCCGCCGGTACCGGCTCGAGGATCTCGTGGGGCCGAAGGGCCTCGTCCTGGTCTTCATGTGCAACCACTGCCCCTATGTGAAGGCGATCATCGACAAGCTGATCCGCGACGCCAAGGACCTCGCGGCGATCGGCGTCAACACCGCGGCGATCTGCTCGAACGATCCCGAGGCCTATCCCGAGGACAGTTTCGAGAACATGCGCCGCTGGGCCGAGGAGAAGCGCTTCCCGTTCCCCTACCTGCACGACCTGAGCCAGGATGTGGCGCGCGCCTACGGCGCCGTCTGCACCCCGGACTTCTTCGGCTACAACGCGAAGCTCGAGCTGCAGTATCGCGGCCGGCTCGACGCTTCCGGCCGCAGCCCGGTCGAGGGGGCGCGGCGCGAGCTGTTCGAGGCCATGAAGCTCGTGGCCGAGACCGGCCGGGGACCGGCCGAGCAGATCCCCTCCATGGGCTGCTCGATCAAATGGCGGCAGGCCGCCTGAGACGGGCATCCGCGCGGCCGCGGCGGGCGGGGCGTCAGGCGGCCTCGCCCTTGGGCCGCACGAGATCGAGCGCCTGCTTGGCGACGGCGGCGGTCGGCTCGCCGGAGCCCGCGACCTGGACGGTCGGGAAGGCGAACTTGATGCCGTTCGCCTCGAAGGCCTTCTTGATCATGGCGTAGGCTCGGCGGCGGATCGTGAACTGCTCGCCCGGCTTGGTCTTCATCTTCATCCGGATCTGGATGGCGAAGTCGCCGAACTGATCGACCCCCTGCATCTTCAGGGTTTCGATGATGTTGGGGCGGAACTCTCCGATCTCGAGGAGCTCTTTGCCGATCTGCTTGATGATCTTCTTGGCCTTGTCGAGATCGGTGTCGTAGGTCACGCTGACGGTCATCTTGTCGATGACCCAGTCGCGGCTCATGTTCTGGATCGCGCCGAGCGATCCGAAGGGCACGGTGAAGAGCGGGCCGCGGTGGTGTCGGAGCTTGATCGAGCGTAGCGAGAAGCTCTCGACCGTGCCCTTGAAGCTACCGGACTGGATGTACTCGCCGACCCGGAAGGCGTCGTCCATCAGATAGAAGATGCCGGCGATGATGTCGCGGACGATGGTCTGGGCACCGAAGCCGACCGCGACGCCGACCACGCCCGCACCGGCGATCAAGGGGCCGATCTCGAAGCCCAGGGAGGAGAGGGCCATCAGCACCGCCATCGTCGCGAGGACCACGAGCGCCACGTTGCGCAGGATCGGCAAGAGCGTGCGCAGCCGGGCGTTGCGCTGCGCCTCCTCGCTGCCCGGCTCGGTGATCCGCTCGGCATCGGCGAGCCGCCGGTCGACCCAGGCACGGAACAGATGCCAGAGGAGGTCGAGCGCGAGCAGCACGATTCCGGCCTGGAGGACGCCGGCGATCAGGCGGGTGGCCATGGTCTCGCGGGCCGCGATCGTGCCGAGGTCGAGCCCGAGCACGCCGGCCACGAACAGGATGGCGCCGGCGATCACGAGCGCCCGCAGGCCGCGCTCGAGGCCGACGGCGAGCAGGCTCGGTGCCGCGACCGTCTCGCCGCCAGCTTCGGCGGGCCGCAGCAGCATCGCGACCGACTGGTCGACGAGGCGGAGCAGCAGCGGCACGAGCGCCGCGGCGAGGCCGATCCAGAACAGGCGGCCGGCGCCCGCGACCACCAGGATCCACAGCAGCAGGAGGTAGGCCGAGAGCGCCCAGGAGAGGGCACGCGAGGGTGCGGGACCGTCGTCCCGGCGCGGCGGACGGCGCCAGATCGCGCCCAGGCCGAGCGCGAGCCAGACCGCCGCGGCGACGGCGGTGGCGAGGGCCCGGAACCCGGGCGAGGCACCGAGGTCGGGCAGAAGGCCGAGGCTGAACCGGGCCACCACGAACCAGCCGACCAGCAGCACGAGCCAGCGGGCCCAGTAGTGGGCCGCCGGATCGCTCATCGGCACGATCCGGAAGCGGGGTGCTTCCGGGGCGAGGAAGAAGCGGGCGGCGACGATCGTGAGCCGGACGACCAGGAAGGCCAGGAGATAGCCGAGCACCACCGAATGGAGGAGCGGCGGCCAGGAGAAGAGGAGGAAGGCGCCGACACTCCCGAGAGCGAAGGAGGCGACCCAGAGGAGTCCGAAGCCCAGCCGCATGCCGACCGCCCGCAGCCGCTCGATCGGCGTATCGAGCGGGCTCGCGCCGATCCGCTCGCGTACCCGGGCCGACAACCGCCAGAACACCGCCTCGGTGCCGAAGCCGAGTGCCACGAAGCCCGCGAGCAGGAGGAGGATCGTCCCGAACCCGTGCTGCTGCATCTCGCCGCCGAGCGCGGCACCGATCCGGACGAGCTCCGCCGGCACGAGCGGGCTCGCCTGCACGAGTTCGCGAAGCCGGGTGCGCACCGTGGCCACCGTCCGAGCCAGCTGCTCCTCGAGCGGCACCTGCTCCGCGACCGTCGGTGTCGCGGGTGCCACCGGCGCCGCAGGGTCGACCGGCCGCTGCGCCTCGAGCCAGGCCCGCACCCCCGGATCGGCGAGCAAGCGGACGAGCTCCTCGACGGCGGTAGGTGGCTCGGCCGATGGCGTCTGCGCGCGCACCGGAAGGGCGAGCAACAGCAGGAGGCAGACTGCGGGTAGCGGCCACAGGCGATGCCGGCCGAGCGACCGGCGGGACGGAGCCATCGGTTGGAGCTGGGCCGGCACGGGCGGAATCCTTCGCGGACGAACGAACCATCGTCTCTCGTAGCAGCAACCCGGGCAGGGTGCACTCCGGCCGCGGCCGGAAGCGGCCGGAGCGGGAACGGTGGCGCCGGCACGCCGACCCTCCGGTCCGGTGCCCACCGGCCGGGGGTCACCAGTAGAGGTGCAGCCGACCGCCCTCGACCGACCAGGAGGCGAGCCGGGCGAGGAAGCTCGTGCCCAAGAGCGAAACCGGCATCGGTGCCTCGATGACGAAGGCCTCGAGCCCCCACAGGGCGAGCTGCCCGATCCGCAGCTCGCGCAGGGTGACGGGAGCCGCGCGGACGATGCCGTTGGCGGTGGCGACCCGCCGGGTGAAGCGCAGCCGGCCGGGCAACAGGCCGATGCGCCGGGCGTCGTCGGGGGAGAGGACGACGGCGCTCGCGCCGGTGTCGATCAGGAAATCGACCGGAACACCGTCGACCCGGGCGGTCAAGGAGAAGTGCCCGTGCGGCCCGGGCGGCACGACGATCCGGTTCCAGCCGCCTTCCACGGCCGGTGCGGTGGCGGTCGTCCCGGGCGCGGCCCGCGTCTCGCCGACCCGCTCGACCCGATGCGGAGCGAGGCTCGGCCAGGCGATGGCCGCGCCGAGCAGGGCGAGGAGGAGAAGGCCGAAGCCGCGCAAGCCGGGCTCCCGACAAGCCGCCACCGAGCTTGCCACGCTCCGGTTGACGAAAGCTTTCCGGCCGGCCGCCGTCGGCCGTATGGCCGGCCCGCTACGGGCGTGCTTCCCGTTCGCCGCCGGCCCGGCGAGGATCGGGCGAAACGGCCGGGGCGGGCGGCCCGGGAGGCGAGCGATGGATCCGTTGCAGCGACGCCGGCTCGGCCGGTCGCGGGTCGAGGTCACGGCGATGGGGTTCGGGGGTGCGCCGATCGGCGGCTTCCGCTTCCGGATCCACCCCGACGAGGCCCGCGGCTGCGTGCGCACGGCCTACGACGCCGGGTTGCGCTACCTCGACACCTCGCCCTTCTACGGCTACGGCCGCAGCGAGCTCGTCATGGGCGAGGTGTTGCGGCACGTGCCGCGCGAGAGCTTCGTGCTCTCGACCAAGATCGGCCGCTGGATGAGCCCGTTGCGACCGGGCGAGACGGTGCCGGGCCTGCGGCCGCACGGTCTGCCCTTCAAGCCGACCTTCGACTATTCGCGGGCGGGCGTGCGCCGGTCGCTCGAGCAGTCGCACATGCGCACCGGTCTCGCCACCTTCGACATCGTCTTCGTCCACGACGTCGATCTCTGGACACTCCGCGACCCGGAGCTGCTCGAGCGGCACTATCGCCAGGCGGTCGAGGAGGCGATCCCGGAGCTGTGCGATCTGCGCGCCGCGGGCGCGATCGGTGCGGTGGGTGTGGGGCTCAACGAGGTGGGGACCGCGCTCCGCTTCGCCCGCGACAGCGACATCGACGCGATTCTCCTGGCCTCGCGCTACACGCTGCTCGAGCAGGGAGCGCTCGACGAGCTCCTGCCCCTCTGCGAGCGCAAGGGCATCGGGGTCGTGATCGGCGGGCCCTACAATACCGGCATCCTCGTGACCGGTCCCGTGCCTGGCGCCAAGTGGGACTACGACACCGCCCCGGCCTGGGCGCTCGAGAAGGCCGGCCGGCTCGAGGCCGTCTGTGCCCGGCACGACGTGCCGCTGCCGGCGGTCGCCCTGCAGTTCCCGCTCGCCCACCCGGCGGTCGCCTCGGTGATCCCGGGTGCCACGAGCCGCGAGGAGGTCCTGCAGGGCGTGGCCTGGATGCGTCGGCCGATCCCGGCGGCACTCTGGCAGGAGCTCCGGGCCGAGGGCCTGATCGACCCGCGAGCCCCGTTGCCGGGCTGAGCGGGGCGGCCGCCGCGGGTGGGCTCGGCGCGGGCGGAGCGCATCGACGAGGTCGGCGCCGATGCTCGGGCCGGGGGCGTCGAAGGCGATCGTGACCGGGTCGTCGGCCGGACCGGACGGGGCGCGCTCGCCGGCGAGAGGGTCGAGCGCGGTCTGGATCTCCGCTGCGCTCGGGCAACGGCGGGTCTCGCGGACCTGCCGGGCGACCGGAGAAGCGACGGCCTCGAGCATCGAGCGGACCACCGCGATCGCGTGGGCCCGCGGGCCGCCCGGCTCCTCGACGAGGGTCCGGTGCGCCTCGCCCGCGACGAGGGGCGTCTCCTGCAGGGCGTCGGGCGGGGGCACGCCGCAAGGGTCCGCCACGAGCAGCCGTCGTTCAGGACGAAGGCGGGGCCGTAGAGCCGGGGCGAGAAGGACGGCCGAGCCCCGACCAGCCGCGGGATCGCGCCGCGGTCGGCGAACATCCGCCGGAGTGCGATGGTCTCGCCGCTCTCGCGGGTGAAGCGGAGCGGTCGATCGGCCGCCGGCTCGAACAGGACGAGATCGGGGCGCCAGCCGGTCGAGCCGCACCCGGGCGAAGCGGTCGGAGCAGGTGCCGAGCAGACGGACGGGGATCGCGAGGGCCCGGCGCACGGCCTCCCCGAGACGGCCGTCCCGACGCCGCCGATCGGGGCTGGCGCCGAGCCACGCGAGCGGTCGAGCGACGGGCGCCTCAGCCGCGCATGCTGCGCGGCAGCTCGCCCACGAGGCCCATGGCGTGACGCATGAAGAAGCGCTTGGCGGGCGGCAGCCGTTCGACCAGGCCGAGGCCCAGATTGCGCAGGAGCCGAAGCGGCTCGAAGTCGTTCGAGAAGAGCCGCTCGATGCCGTGGCAGATCGCGACGAGGGCGAGCCCGTCGAAGCGCCGCCAGGCGGCGTAGCGCTCGAGGGCGGCGGCATCACCGGGGTCGAGGCCGAGGCGCAGGCGGTCCTCGACCACCTCGGCGAGTGCCGCCACGTCGCGCAGCGCGAGGTTCCAGCCCTGGCCCGCGATCGGGTGGATGCCGCGGGCGGCATCGCCCACGAGGGCCGCGCGCTCGCTCACGAGCCGCTCGGCCTCGACCAGAACGAGGGGGAAGTAGAAGCGGCGGCCCTCGAGCTCGATCCCGCCCAAGAGATCGCCGAACCGCTCCTCCACCTCGGCGGCGAAGGCGCGGTCGTCGAGGGCGCGCATCGCCGCCGCCTTGCCGGCCTCGAGCGCCCAGACGATCGAGGAGCGGCTGCCGCGCATCGGCAGGACGGCGAAGGGGCCGTCGGGGAAGAAGCGCTCGACCGCTCTTCCGTGGTGCGGCCGCTCGTGGCGCAGCGTGCAGACGATGGCGAGCTCGCGATAGTCGAAGCGCCGGTCGGCGATGCCGAGCAGCTCGCGGGTCGGCGAGAGGCGACCTTCGCAGACCGCGAGCAGCCGGGCTTCGACCGCGCGGCCGTCCTCGAGGCCGAGGCGGATCGCGAACGACCCCGGCGCGACCGAGGCGATCCGCGCCGGCGCCAGAACCGCTGTCCCGGGAAGGTCGCCGACCGCCGCCTGGAGGGCCAGGCGGAGCGTGCGGTTGGGCACGATCCAGCCCAAGGGCTCGGGGCCGATCTCGCGATGGTCGTAGCGGACGCCCACGGGGCTGCCGGCTTCGCCCACCAGGATCTCGAGGATGGGCTCGGCATCGGGGGCGATCGTGGGCCAGACGCCGAGGCTCGCGAGAAAGCGCTGGCTGCCGCGCGCAACCGCGGTCACCCGGCCGTCGTGCTCGGGCTCGACCAGCGTGGAAAGCGGTGCCTGCTCGATCACCGCGAGTTCGGCACCGGCACGGCCCAGGGCCGCGGCCAGGGCGAGCCCGGTGAGCCCGCCGCCGGCGATCGCGAGATCGACCTCGAGCGGCTCCCCCCTCGCTGCCTGCTCCTTGGCCATCGGCTGCCCGTACCTCGATCAGCGCGCCCGAAGGCGCCCGCCCGGGGGCCGAGCTAGCCGAGCCTCGGCGTCTGGCACAGGGCTTGCGACAGCGGATCGCAGGTCGGCGGGCCCGCGGCGTGTGCCGGGCCCTCCGGCCGTCGGTTTGGCCCGAGCGCCGCCTTTCGGCCCCGTCGGAGGGCGGCGGATTGGACCCGGACGGTCACCCGGCCTCCGGGTCCTTTTTTCTCGGAGGCCCCGGTGGATCGCTTCCACCGAGCGCGGGCAGGCGCTAGCCGAGCGCGGCCGCCCGGTCGGCGAGCGCGGCCAGCGCCCGGCGGAGGAGGAGGGGAGCCGGGCGGCCGGTGCTCTTGAGCTCGCTCTCGACCTCGACGAGGCGGGCGAGCTCGGCGAGCAACCGCTCGCTCGGCCAACGGGCGAGGGCGGCCGCGAGCCGGTCCTTGAGGCGGAAATGCACCGGTGGCCGGGCGCCCGCGAGCGCCGCCTCGACGCTCGCCCCGCGCTCGACCTCGGCGCGCAGCCGCAAGAGGCGGAGCAGCGTGGTGCTCGTGGCGCGCAGGATCCGCACCGGCTCCTCGCCGGTCGCCAAGAGGCGTGCGAGGTCGCGCTCGAGCCGGGCGGCATCGCCCAAGAGGGCGGCGAGCACCGCATCGTCGAGGGCGAGGGCCCCACCTTCGCCCACCACCGCGGCGGCGTCGGCGAGGCGCACGCGGCGGCCTCCCTCGGGGCCCAGATACAGCGCGAGCTTCTCGATCTCGGCCCGGAGCACGCCGCGATCGGCACCCTGCCGCTCGACCAGGAAGGCGAGCGCCTCGGGCTCGGCCTCGAGGCCGTGCTCGGCGAGCAGCGCGCGGATCGTGCGAGCGCGCTCGCGTTCGCCCTCGGGCCAGCAGCCGATCGCGGCGGCGGCGGCCGCCTTCTCGACCGCCTGTCGCAGTTTCGAGGAGGGGCCGAGATCGCCCGCCTCGACCACCACGAGCGCCTCGATCCGCTCGAGGCCGAGCAAGAGGTCGACCGCCTTGACGATCGCGTCGTCGGCGCCGCGCACGCGGACCAGGCGCCGGCCGCCCAGGAGGCAGAGCGCCTGCGCCTCGAGCGCCAGGCGCTGCGGCTCGCTCTTGAGCCGGTCCGGCTCGAGCTCGCTCACCCGGAAGGGATCGGCGAGGTCCTCCACCACACTGCGGCCGAGTCGGCCGGCGCGCTCGGCGACCAGGCCGGCATCGGGGCCGAACAGCAGGACGAGGCCGATCGCGGGATCGGGTCGATCGAGGAAGGCCTCGACCCGGGCCGCCGGCAGCCTCACGCCTCGCCGCCCGCGAAATGGACGGCGAGACGGGTGCGGATCTCGCGGGCGAGCTCCTTGGCCGCACGCCGTTCGGCGTCCTGCTCGGCGACCAGGGTGGCGTAGGGCGCGCGCACGACGTTGTAGCTCGCCACCCGGCGGACGGCGGAGCGGTAGAGGATCCGGCCGTCGGCCTTGCGGACGAGGTCGAAGCGGGCGGCGAGGGTCAAATCGAAGCGAGTCGTGACGTCGTCGAGCTGGACGGCGAGCGGGCTCTTCTCGCGTTCGAGGCGGACGACGAGCGTGTGCCGCGGCGGCGGCGCGAGACCGGCCGGGTCGAGCTCGCGGCGCAGCTCGCCCGCCAGGATCTGGCCGAGCCGGGTGTGCGGGGCGTCGATCTCGATCGCGGCGAGGGCCGGGTTGACCCGCTCGCCGAGGCCGGGACCGTGCAGCGGGGTCAGCGTGCAGCCGGACAGCGCCGACGAGCCGAAGAAGGCGAGGAGCGCACGGCGGGACGGCTCAGGCCACGACATTGACGATCTTGTCGGGCACCACGATCACCCGCCTCGGGCTGCGGCCATCGAGCGCTCGGCGCACCGCCGGGTCGGCGAGTGCCGCCGCCTCGATCGTGGCGCTGTCGGCCCCGCGGGCGACGCTGATCTCGGAACGGCGCTTGCCGTTGACCTGGACCGGGAGGGTGATCCGGTCCTCCACGAGAAAGACCGGATCGGCCACGAGCCAGGGCGTGTCGGCGAGGAGCGTCCGGTGGCCGAGACGCTCCCAGAGCTCCTCGGCCAGATGCGGGGTCATGGGCTCGATCAGGCGGACGAAGGTCTCGAGCGCCCGGCGCAGGAGCGCCCCGTTGCCGCCCCGATAGTCCTCGATGCCGTTGGTGAGCTCGCGCACGAGCGCGACCGCCTTGTTGAAGTGGAAGCGCTCGAGGGCGTCGGTGACCTGGGCGATCGAGCGGTGGAGGAGGCGGAAGAGCGCCAGATCCTCGCCCGCGAGGCTCTCCTCGGCCACGGGCGTGCCGGGGGGCGGCAGGTGCGGCAGCCGCTCGTCGACGATCCGCCAGAGACGGTTGAGGTAGCGCCAGGCCCCGTCGATGCCGGCATCGGTCCACTCGAGGTCGCGCTCGGGCGGGCTGTCGGAGAGCATGAAGAGGCGCGCGGTGTCGGCGCCGTAGGATTCGATGATCTCCGAGGGGTCGACGGTGTTGAGCTTGGATTTGCTCATCTTCTCGACCCGGCCGGCGATCACCTTGCGGCCGTCGCGGGTGCGCAGCTCGCCCGTCTCGTCCTTCACCACCTCCTTGGGCTCGAGCCAGTTCCCCCGCTCGTCGCGGTAGGTCTGATGCGTGATCATGCCCTGCGTGAACAGGCCCGCGAACGGCTCGTCGATGTCGAGATAGCCGCAGTCGCGCATCGCCCGGGTGAAGAAGCGCGAATAGAGCAGGTGCAGGACGGCGTGCTCGATGCCGCCGATATACTGGTCGACCGGCAGCCAGTAGGCGACCGCCTCCTTGTCGAACGGGCGATCCGGGTTCTTGGGGTCGCAGAAGCGGGCGAAGTACCAGGAGCTCTCGACGAAGGTGTCGAAGGTGTCGGTCTCGCGCTGGGCCGGGCCGCCGCAGCGCGGGCAGCTCGTGTGCTTCCAGGTCGGATGGCGGTCGAGCGGGTTGCCGGCGCCCGTGATGTCGACATCTTCGGGCAGGAGAACCGGAAGCTGCTCCACCGGCACGGGCACGACCCCGCAAGCGGGGCAGTGGATCATCGGGATCGGGCAGCCCCAATAGCGCTGGCGGGATACGCCCCAGTCGCGAAGGCGCCAGGTGACCTCGCCGCGGCCCACACCCAGCCGCTCGAGCTCCTGCACGATCCGCTTCTTGGCCGCCGGCACGTCGAGCCCGTCGAGGAAGCCCGAGTTGAAGAGCCGGCCGTCGCCGACATAGGCCTCGGCGCCGATCGCGAAGGTCGAAGGATCCGCACCCTCGGGCAGGACCACGGGCAGGACCGGCAGGCCGTATTTGCGGGCGAACTCGAGGTCGCGCTGGTCGTGGGCGGGGCAGCCGAAGATCGCGCCCGTGCCGTATTCGGAGAGCACGAAATTGGCGACGTAGACCGGCAGGAGCTGTTCGGGGCGGACCGGGTTGCGGCAGCGCAGGCCGGTGTCGAAGCCGCGCTTCTCCATGGTCTCGAGCTCGGCCTCGGAGGTGCCGCCCTTGAGGCACTCGGCGACGAAGGCGGCAAGCGCCGGATCGCGCGCGGCGAGTTCGCTCGTGAGCGGATGGTCGGGGGCGAGCGCCATGAAGGAGGCGCCGAAGAGCGTGTCGGGCCGGGTCGAGAACACCTCGAGCCGGTCGCTGCGCCCGACGATCTCGAAAGCGATGCGGGCACCCTCCGAGCGGCCGAGCCAGTTGCGCTGCATGAGCCGGACCTTCTCCGGCCAGCGCTCGAGGCGGTCGAGGGCGGCCAGGAGGTCGTCGGCGTAGGCGGTGATCTTGAAGAACCACTGGGCGAGCTTGCGGCGCTCGACCGGTGCACCCGAGCGCCAGCCCTTGCCGTCGATCACCTGCTCGTTGGCGAGCACGGTCTGGTCGACCGGGTCCCAGTTGACCCAGCTCTCCCGCCGATAGACGAGCCCCCGCTCGGCCATGGCGAGGAACATCGCCTGCTCGTGCTTGTAGTAGGCCGGATCGCAGGTCGCGAACTCGCGGGTCCAGTCGATCGACAGCCCCATGGAACGGATCTGGGCCCGCATCTCGGCGATGTTGCCCCAGGTCCAGGTCTTGGGGTGGACGCCGCGGCGGATGGCCGCCCCTTCCGCCGGCAGGCCGAAGGCGTCCCAGCCCATGGGGTGCAGCACGTTGTAGCCCTGCGCCCGCTTGAGCCGCGCCACCACGTCGCCGAGCGTGTAGTTACGGACATGGCCCATGTGGATGCGGCCCGAGGGGTAGGGGAACATCTCGAGCACGTAATATTTGGGCCGGCTCGGGTCGGCGCGGACCTCGAAGGTCCGCCGCTCGTCCCAGATGCGCTGCCACTTGGCCTCGCTCGCGCGGAAATTGTAGCGGCTCATCGAACCTCGGCTCGGGAGCGGACGGCGAAGACGGTCGCGGCGAGCGCCGCTCCCGGCTCAGCCGCCGGCGCTGGCGATGCGGATCTGGCGGGCGCGGGTGAGGATCTTGTCCTCGAGCTCGGTCGCGGTGCGCGGGTCGGCCGGCACGTCCACCCAGCCGGCGCGCGGGTCGCGCCGCTGGCGCAGCACCGACACCCGGACCGCGTCGGCCCGCAACGCCACGTCGCGGATCAGGACCTGCAGCTTGAAGCGCTCGTCGCTCACCTCGGCCGGTTGGTACCAGTCGGTGATGATGAGCCCACCGAACGGGTCGGCCGAAAGGAGCGGAATGAAGTCGAGGGTCTCGAGACTGGCCCGCCAGAGATAGGCGTTGACGCCGATCCCGCCGCCACCGCCGCCGGCACCGCCCTGGGCGGCCGCCTGGTCGCCGCCGCGTCGGCCGGTGCTGAAGAGCGTAATGCCGTCGCTGCCGGTGACCGTGCCGTAGCGCTCGCGGCGCGCCTGGTCCTTCGGATCGTAGGGGGTCCAGTCGGGGACCTGTGCATCGCTGCCACAACCGGCGAGCATCGCCGTCACCAGAGCGGCGGCCGCGAGCCGCCCGACACGCCTCTCCTCGCTCATCCCACCCGTGCCACCCGTGCCCGCTCGTCCTACGCCGCCGCGCGACGCGGCGCGATCCTAGCACCGCCGGCGCGGCGCGCCAGCCGCCACGCTCCTACCAACGGCGGCTCTCAGAAGTTCAGGCGCAGTCCGATCCGGCCGACCGTTGTCGGCTCGCGGTCGGTCTGGGTGGTGACCGCGAGATCACCCTCGAGGGTCAACCAGGACCCCGCCGCCAGGTCCGTGCCGAAAAGCCATAGCTCGCGCTCGGCCCGGCCGAGCGCCACCTCTTGGCCGTAGCCCAGGCGGGCGGCGACCGGGCCGTAGCCGACCCGGCCCGTCCAGAGGTCGAGTTCGCTGCGCGGCAGGACGCCCGTCGCGTAGGCGCCGCCGATGGTCCAGCCCGACCAAGCGAGGGCGCCACCGATCGCGAGCCCGGAACCAGTCTCGCCGGCCGGCGCCCCGAGCGGTGTGCCGAGCGTAGCGAGGCCGAGCCCGTCGAGCCGGCCGAGGCCGGCCGAGGCCGGAGCCACACCGACCCGCAGGTCCAGGGCACCGACCGCCGCGTGCCCGGTGTCCAGGAGCAGGCTCGAGCCGGCACGCGGCGTGAAGCCGAAGCGGAGATCCGGGGCGTCGAGCGCGTGTGCCACGCTGCGGCCGTGCGGCGCATCGGGCAACAGCACCACCTCGCCGCCGCCCGCGAGCACACCACCGGCGCGCAGCTCGGCTGCCGCCGCACCGGTCGCGACGAAGAGCGCGCCCAAGACCAGCCCGGCGATTCCGCGTGCAGACATGCTCCGATCCTTCTACCCGTACGAGAGACTAGCACGGGCCGACCCGGCTGACGAGGGGCAGGACGGTCGCAACGCCGATCGTCTGTCTCGCGGGTGCAAAAACGCAACGGCGGGCCCGAAGGCCCGCCGCGCGTTCGACCCCGCCCGAGGGCGGTGATGGTCGAGGATCAGAAGGACACGCCGAGCCGCACCAGCCCGACGATACCATCGTCGAAGTTGCCGCCGACGCCGGCCTCGTCGAAGAAGAGAAGGTCGCCGTCGAGGGTCACACCCGGCAGGATGCCGACCGTCGCGCTGACGACCACACCCTTGGTCTCGATGTCGTCGTCGGCGTCGAGCACCCTACCGCCGTTGACCGAGAGGGTCGCCGGACCGAGCGTGGCCGCGGCGCCGGCGTTGAACCAGGTCCGCTCGTTGCCGAAGGTGTCCTGCTTACCGAAGCCGCCGCCGACCGAGAAGCCGGCGAAGCTCACGGTGCCGCCGCCGTAGATCTTCCAGAAGTCTTCTTCGTTGTCGCCGTCGGTGGAGTCACCGATGTGACCGATCACGCCGGCCTTGATGCCGACACCACCCAGATCGCCCACATAGTTGAGGCCGGCTTCGATGACGTCCTTGGCCGCGTCGACGTTCGTGACGGCGAGGTTGTCGCCGCCGCTGTTGGCGTTCGGCGTGTAGCTCACGCCGAGCTGGAAGCCGGCGAGACGCGGCGAGAAGTAGATGATCTTGGTGGCATCGCCGGTGTTGTCGCCGGCCACCAGCCGCGGCAGGTCGACCGTGCCGTCGATACCACCCGTACCGGCCGCGAGCGTGAAGGCGCCGAGCTTCATGAGGTCGGAAGCACCGTCCTCGTCACCGAACCGGAACTCACCGAAGGTGCCCTGGAGAATGACCCAGGTCTCGTCGGTGTTGTCGTTGCGGTTGGTGTCGGCCTCGAACTCGACCGTGGCCCCGTAGCGCAGGCCGGTCGACTCGTCGCGACCGCGAGCGACGATGTGGACCTCGGTGTCGTTGCGGAAGTCGCTCGAGCTCTGCTGACCGCCGAAGCGCTCCTTCACGTCACCCGCCACCCACAAGAAGCGGGCGAAGCCGGTCACCGTGACGTCGAGCTTGCCGCCCGGGCTCACCGTCGGACCCTGCTGCGCCGAAGCCGGGGAGGCGGTGGCCAGCAGGCCCGCACCGAGCAGCGCGGACGTCCCCAACAGGATTTTCTTGAAGGTCATCGCTTGGTTTCTCCTCCGCACCTCGGTTCAGGTGCACGTTCGAAGCCCGACCGTCGGTCGGCCGGCGGGCGCCGGCCCCCCGTTCCGGTGGCGCGGTGCATCGCCGCGCCACCCGCACCCGCCCCTTTATTCAGACGGCCCCGACACGCGGCAAGCCGTCGGCGCCGGCGGGCCGCCCGTCGGCGGGGCTTTGTGTCGGGAGTGCAACAAGCCCTCCGACCATACCCGCCACCGCGAGAGGCCCGCCGGACGGCTCAGAAGTCGACGCCGAGACGGACGACACCCACCACGCCGTCGTCGTCGGCACCCCGGTTCTCGTCGAAGAAGGCGACCTCGCCCGAGAGGCTGACACCGGGCACCACACCGAACTCCGCACCGAGCACGAGGTTCTTGGGATCGGGGCCGGGATCGGTGGTCGCCTGGCCATAGGTGATCGACAGGCTCGCGGGTCCGAGCGTCGCCTTGGCACCCACATTGAACCAGTCGCGATCGACGCCCGCTACCTCCTCGGTGCCGAGACCGCCCGCGAGCGAGACGCCGAAAACCTCGACCGACAGGCCACCGAAGATCGTCTTGAGGTCGTCGTCGTTGCCGTTGTCGAAATTGGTCTGCGCGTAACCTCCCACCACGCCAGCCTGCAGGTTCACGCCGCCGAACGCGCCGGTCCAGGTGAGGCCCGCCTCGACCCAGTCCTTGAAGCCGTCGACGTTGGTGGCGGCGAGGTTGTCGCCGCCGCTGTTCGCGTTCGGTGTGTAGCTCACGCCGAGCTGGAAGCCGCCGAGCGTCGGTGTGTAGTAGACGATCTTCGTGGCGTCGTCACTGTTGGTGGGGCCGACGACGAGGCCGGTGTCGACCACCGTGCCGTCGATGCCGCCCGTGCCGACGGCGACCGTGAAGCCGCCGATCTTCATGTTGTCGGCCGCACCGTCCTCGTCGCCGAAGCGGAACTCGCCGAAGGTGCCGGCGAGGATCACCCAGGTCTCGTCGGTGTTGTCGGTGCGGTTGGTGTCGGCCTCGAACTCGATCGTGGCACCGTAGCGCAGACCGGTCGACTCGTCCCGCCCGCGCGCCACGATGTGGACCTCGGTGTCGTTGCGGAAGTCGGAGCTCGACTGTTGACCGCCGATCTTCTCCTTGACGTCGCCCACGGCCCAGAGGAAGCGGGAGAAGCCGGTGATCGTGATGTCGAGCTTGCCGCCGGGGCCGACCTTCGGACCCTGCTGGGCGAAGGCGGGCGCGGCGGTGAGCAGCGTCGCGGCCGCGACGAGCGCGCTCGACGCCAGAAGACGGCCCGCTGCGCGCGGGCGATGCCACGGTCCGGACACGGCGTCGGTCTCCTCGAAAAGGTTGCGACGCCGGTCATCGGAGGGTCGCCGCCGCGCTCGCGCAAGCGGGCCTCTCTTCTCCGTGACGAGCGAGAGACGAGCCTGTGATCGCCTCGCCACAGACTGGAAGCGTTCTTGCTCGCCGAGTGAGCAGGATTTGCCTGCTTCGCAGGCTCAGGCGGGCACGATGACCCGCATCTTCTCCATCTGGGCCACGAGCCCGTCGAGCTGGGCGGCGGGCCGCCCCGGAAAGGCCCGCTCGAGTTCGACCCGGTCGAAGTCCGCCCGGCCGACCATCCAGCCGACCAGCTCCTTGACCGCCGCCGGCACCTCCACGCCCTCGCGGGTGCTCGTGCGCACGAGCAGGGTCTTGCCGCCCTGCTCGACCAGCCGGAAATCCTCGTGCCGGCGGCGCCAGCGGCTCGGCGCCTGCTCGATCAGGCCGGGCAGGTCGTAGTCCTCGCGCGGGTAGCGGAAGCCCGCTACGAAGGCCTGGATGTCGGCGAGCGTGCGGGGATCGCTGGTGACCGCGGCGAGCCGGTCGCCGAGCGCGGCGAGCCGGCGGGCGAGTGCCCCGGGCTCGCGCGGCAGGTTGGCTCGCGCGAGAGGCTCCCCCACCATCCGCTCGAAGAGATAACTCACCACGTCGAGCCCGATCGGGTAGGTCACGCCGAAGGCGATGTGGCAGCAGGGCCCCTCGTCGGCCAGCGCGTAATGGTACTGGCCGCGCGGCAGGTAGAGGAGATCGCCGGGCTTGAGCCGCACCTCCTTCCAGAGGGCACCCTTGGCCTTCTCGTGATGCTCCATCGGCAGCGATTTGAACATCGGATGGGCGATCGGGTCTTCGGCACGGCCCTCGAAGACCATCCAGGTCTTCTCGCCCATGCAGTGCACGGCGAACACGTCGTGGGTGTCGAAATGCACCGCGAAGCCCTGCCGGCGCTTGCTCGAGAGGTAGAGATTGGCCTGGACCTTACCGCCGAGCGCCTCCTCCATCGCCCGGCAGAAGGCCCGCAGCTCCGGGGTGAGCTGGTCGATGTCGTTGGCGACGAGGGTGGCGCCGCGGCGCAGGAGCGCCTTGACCTTGCCCGGGTCGGGCCGCAGCACGGTGCCGCCGTCGCGGCCCGGGGCGGGTGCGCAATAGGCCGCGGCCGGGACCGGCTCCTTGTCCAGCACGAGCGGCAGCGAGCCGGCGGCCCAGATCGAGCTCGCGCCCAACAGGCGGTTGAGCACCTCCCAGTTCATGACCGCCGCCCATTTCTCCGGCGGGCCCTCGAGGTGGAGGGGTGCTCTGCCCAGATGCTCCTCCAGGAAGCGCCTGGCGCCGATCGGCGCCATGATCTCGTCGAACGTCATGCCTTGACACCCCGGCTCTCGGGCGCAGGCTCGCGGGCCCGGCGGCGGAGGATACATGGGCGACCCCGAGCGACAAGCCGACGTCTCGGCACAGGTGGCGCAGGCGCTCGCCGAGGTGCGGGCGCGCATCGCGGCGGCCGCTCGTTCGGCCGGCCGCGACCCGGCCCGGATCACCCTCGTGGCGGTGAGCAAAGGGCAACCGCTGCCGCGCATCGAGGCGGCCCTCGAGGCCGGCCAGCGGGTGTTCGGCGAGAACTACGTGCAGGAGGCGCAGGCGCGATGGCCAGTGCTGCGCGAGCGCTTCCCGGACGTCGAACTGCACCTGGTCGGTGCTCTCCAGAGCAACAAGGCGCGCGAGGCGGTCCGCCTGTTCGACACGATCCAGACCCTCGACCGACCGCGGCTCGCCGAGGTGCTGGCCAAGGAGCTCGCCCGGCCCGGGGCGCGGACCCGCCGGCTCCTGGTCGAGGTCAACACGGGCGAGGAGCCGCAGAAGGCCGGGGTGGCCCCGGACGCCCTCGAAGGCTTCCTGCGGCTCTGCCGGGAGGAGCTGCGGCTGCCGGTCACCGGCCTCATGGCGATCCCGCCGGCCGAGGAGGATCCCGCCTTCCACGCGGCCCTGCTCGCGCGCCTCGCGGCCCGCCACGGCCTGCCCGAGGTGAGCATCGGCATGAGCGCGGATTTCGAGACGGCGATCGCCTTCGGCGCGACGATCGTTCGCGTCGGCACGGCGATCTTCGGTGAGCGGGTCCCTCGCCACCCGGCGCCGGCCGGAGACCCTCCGGGCGCTCAGGGCTCCACGTCCACGAGGTCGTAGAGCCGTGCCGCGTCGACCGCGCCGCCGCGGCGCAGCCCGAGCTCCTTGACCCGCACCACCCGGATCCGCTCCCGCTCGGTCAGCACGAGCACGTCGCCCGGGCGGACGAGCTGGTGGGTCTTGGCCACCGGCTGACCGTTGAGCCGCACCCGCCGCTCCGCCACGAGTCCGGCCGCGGCCTCGCGACGGCGCACGAAGCGGGCGTGCCAGAGCCACTTGTCGAGGCGGAGCCCGTCCGAGCCGCTCACGCTCGCACCTCGAGCGCGGCGAGTGCGGCGAAGGGCGAGTCGGGCCGCGGCCGGGTGGTCCTGCCGCGACCGGCCGGACGCCGGGCGGCCGGCGCGCGGGCCCAGAGGACGAGCCCCTCGCGCTCGAGCGGGGCGAAGCCGAGCGCCGGCAACGCGGCTTCGAGCTCGGCCCGCGACAGGCCGGCCGTGGCCGCCAGATCGGTCGGGAGCGGAAAGGCGCCGCTCGCCCTGGCCCGGGCGCGGAGCGCGGCGGCGAGCCGCTCGAAGAGGTCCTGGCGGAGGGCGAGGCCGGGCAGGGGGGCGAAGCCCAGCGCGGCGGTCACCTCGGGATCGGCCGGCAGGGTCGGACCGCGAAGCGCCGGGGCGCCCGGCGGCGGCGGCCGCAGGCCGGGGGCGCGGCCGAGGGCGAGGAGGCGGGCGCGGGCCTCGATCGGCCCCGCCTTGAGGAGCTGCGGCAGGTAGAGCCAGGTCCGGCCGAACCGCACACCGAGCCGGCCGAGTGCCGCACGGTCGGTCTCGGCGAGGCTCTCGAGCAGGCTCTCGACCGGAGCGCGGGGGGCGCCGCCCAGGCCCTCGACCAGCCGCCAGGCGACACCGCGCGCGGGGCCGCCGAGCCCGTCGCCTTCACAGGCGGCGCGCAGCGCCAGAAGCGGCCCGAGCCTCCTGCCGAGCCAGCCCTCGAGCCAGCGTTCGACCCGGCGCACGACCCGGCCGGCGAGGCCCGGATGCTGGTCGTCGGCGACGAGCGCGGCGACCCGCGGCCGCAGCGGGTCCGGCCCCGCGACGAGCCGGGCGATCGGCTCGCCCTCCCAGAGCACCACGGCCTCGCCGTCGAGGGCGAGCGCATCGTCCGCCGCCTCCTCGAGACGCCGGGCGCGCCGACCGAGTTCGCTGCCCACCGCCCGGCGGGCGGCCGCCGCCAGCATCCGCCGGCCGAGCGCGTCGCCGCCGGGCTCGGGGGCGAAGCGAAGGCCGGAGACCCGGCCGACGCGCTCGCCGTCGACCAGAACCACCCCGTCCTCCTCGACCGAGGTCGGGAGATCGCCGCGTTCGCGCATCGAGCGCAGAAGGACGGCCGTGCGACGGTCGACGAAGCGCTGGGTCAGCCGCTCGTGCAGTGCGTCCGAGAGCCGGTCCTCGAGGGCCCGGGTCCGCTCCTGGAAGTGGCTCGCCTCGCCGAGCCAGTCCGCCCTGTGGCTCAGATAGGTGAGGGTGCGGACGTGGGCGATCCGTTGGACCAGCGTGTCGATGTCGCCGTCGGTCCGCTCGAGGCGGGCGACCATGGCGGCGAACCAATCGGCCGGCAACACGCCGCGGCCGCTCGTGAGATGCTCGAAGACCGTGGCGAGGAGGTGGAGGTGCGCCTCGTTCAGAGTCTTGCGGAAGTCGGGGATCTGGCAGACCTGCCAGAGCAGCCGCACCCGCTCGGGCCGGTCGGCGCGCGCCGCGATCTCCGGCCGGCGGGCGAGCAGCAGGAGCGAACGGTGGTCGAGCGCGTCCTTGACCTGAACGAGGCACTCGGCCGGCGGCGGGGCGTCGAGGCTCGCAGCGAGCGCCTCGAGGCTCGAGAAGTCGAGCTCCGAAGAGCGCCACCGGATGGTCTTGAGCGGGGGGAAGCCGTGGCTCTCGACCGCCTCGATCGTGCGCTCGTCCATGGGCTCGCAGCCCTCGGTGGTACCGAAGCTGCCGTTGGCCATGTGGCGGCCCGCCCGGCCCGCGATCTGCGCCACCTCGTGGGCGTGCAAGCGGCGCGCCTCGCGGCCGTCGAACTTGGACAACCGGGCGAAGGCGACGTGCGCCACGTCCATGTTGAGGCCCATGCCGATCGCATCGGTGGCGACCAGATGGTCGACCTCGCCCGACTGGTAGAGTGCCACCTGGGCGTTGCGGGTGCGGGGCGAGAGGGCGCCCATGACCACGGCGGCCCCGCCCTTGCGCCGGCGCACCGCCTCGGCGAGCGCGTAGACCTCGGCGGCGGTGAAGGCGACGATGGCGCTGCGCCGCGGCAGCCGAGCGAGCTTGCGGTGGCCGTCGTAGGCGAGCAGCGAGAAGCGCGGCCGGGTGACGATCTCGGCCTCGGGCACGAGCCGCTTGAGGATCGGCCGGATGGTCTCGGATCCCAAGAACACGGTCTCGTAGAGGCCGCGGGCGTGCAGCAGCCGGTCGGTGAAGACGTGGCCGCGCTCGAGGTCGGCGCAGAGCTGGATCTCGTCGACCGCCAGGAACTCGACCGGGCGCTCGACCGGCATCGCCTCGACGGTCGCCACGACATAGGGTGCATCGGCGCGGCCGATCCGCTCCTCGCCGGTGACCAGTGCCACGGCGGCCGGGCCGCGCAGCGCCACGATGCGGTCGTAGATCTCGCGGGCGAGCAGGCGGAGCGGGAAGCCCATCATGCCGGAGCGGTGGGCCAACAGGCGCTCGACCGCGAAGTGAGTCTTGCCGGTGTTGGTCGGCCCCAGGACCGCCACCACCCGAGCGCGGCTCACCTGCTCCAAAGCCATGCTCGGAAGATCGACGAAGGCCCCTAATTTGGCAAGGGCCGTCGCGCCGGACCGCCCCAGATGCTGCGTCGCGGCGCTCCTCCGGCCGCTAGGGCTGGAGGGGTGCGGCGAGCACCGGGCGTGCCGCGGCGAGCGCCCGGTCGAGCTCGCGGAGCTCCTCGCGGTTGCAGCCCTCGGGCGCGAGGCCGCGCTCGATCGCCGCCCGCGAACCCGAATCGAGCACCCAGCCCAGCGCCGGGCGCCGATCTTCCGCCCCGCACATGGCGAGATGGACGAAGGCCGGCTCGGGAGCCCCCGGCGACTGGCGCCCGCAGCGCAGCGTACGGGCGAGCTCGCGCACCGCCAACAGCCCGCGCGCCTCGCGGGTGGCGAGGATCGCGGCGAGCGGCGCGAGCGCTTCGTTGGCGACCGTCCAGGGCGAGCGCGCGTCCTCGGGTTCGAAGGGCAGAGCCGAGGGCGCACCGCAGGGGCCGTCGCGGACGAGGTCGTGGCCCGAAAGAGCGGGATCGCTCGTGATCTGGACCACGATCGGCAGGAAGCGTCGCCCGTCGCCGAGCCGGTCGAGGATCGCGCGGGTCGCCTCGAGCAGGGTCACCGCGCCGAAATTCTCGAAATAGCCGCCGTCGACCAGGTGACCGCGCTTCTCGTCCTCCGGTGGCGGCCCGCGCAGGAGCCCGGCCGGGCTCACGAAGCTGAAACGGGCGCTGTTGTGCACCGCGGTGACCGTCCACAGGTCGCGGCCGAGGAGCCGGTGGAGGTCCCAGGCGTCGAGGAAGGGCGGCTGGTCGATCCGCACTCGGCTCGCGACGACGCGGCGGCCGCGCTCCTCGTGGGTGGCGTTGAGGAAGAGGATGGGCTGCCAGTCCGCGGGATCGCCCGGGGCGAACTCGAGGAACCGCTCGGCGAGCGGGTTGGACCAGGACCCGTCGCCCCGCACCGCCCGTTCGGGCAGCGCGTCGAAGGCAGCCGCCCAGGCGTTCTCGAGCGCCGCGGCCCGTCCACCCCAACCCAAGGGCTCGCCGAGCGCCGGGCCGAGGGCGTCGGTGTAGAGCAGTGCCACGAGGGTGGGAGCCAGGAAGTCCCGGGCGAGCACCGCGCGCACGCAAGCGCGGATGCGGCCCCGGTCGAACGGCGGGTCGGCCCGGGCCCGCTCCTGCTCGCGGCGGAGGCAGGCGGCGAAGACCGTGGCGCCGAGCGCGCCGCCCGAGACGCCGCTCACCGCCACGACGTGTCGTTCGAGGCCCGGGTAACGCGCGACCAGATCGGCGAGGGCGACGGCGGTCCACCAGGCGGCCCGCAGCCCACCGCCCGCGGTCGCGACGAGCACGACCGGCACGGGGCCCTCGGCGTCGCCGGGCAGAAGGCTGCCCCAGCGGTCGAGCTCGGCCGCGAGCGTGGGGCGCGGATCGGCCTCGGGCCCGGCCCAAACACTCCCCGGATCGGTCCGCACCCGGTGCTCGTCGACCAGGAGTCCGAGGACGACCCGCGCGAGCACGAGGGCCGCGAGCACCGGGAAGCGGAAGACGCGGCTCGCGAGGGCGAGGATGCTCAGGATCGCGACCCAGCTGCCGAGCCCGCCGAAGGCGATCGCCGCCGAGCCGTAGCGGGCTCCGGTCTCGACCGGCCACAGACCGCCCATCCACGCGTTGTAGAAAAAGACCAGGAGCGAGCCCGCGAGCACCAGCAGCGAGAGCGGGGCGAGCCGCGGGATCGCCCTGCGCAAGGGTGCGCCGGCCTCGATGCGCCGCGTCGTCCACAGCCGGGCGAGCGCACCGGGCAGCCGCCCCTTCCGCTCGATCGCATCGAGGAGCGCGAGTCGGCGGTCGACGAGGAGGAGGAAAAGCGCGAGCGAGAGCAACACGGCCAGCACGGGAAGGAAGATCGCGGGCCCCGGGCGGGTCGCCCGGGCGGACCAGGCGATGGCCGCGAGCGCCATGCCGTGGACCGCGACCCCGTAGAGGCGCGGAAGGAGCGTGATCGTCCGGGCGCGGGCACCCCAGCCCGCCCGGTCGGTGCCGAAAGCGAGGTAGAGCTCGACCCGCGCCCAGTGCCAGCACTGGAAGGACCAGTAGAAGAGCGCGATCGCGAACCACAGGAGATGGTGCGGCGGCGCCTCGTCGAGCCCGTCGATCAGCTCGCGGCCCTGGCCCGCGAGGAAGAGGAGACCGAGGCCCAGAAGCAGGGTGAGGAACGGCGCCCGGGTCGGCCCCACGACCTCGAGGAGCGGGCGTCCGAGCCGGGCGAGGAGGGCGACCGCGAAGAGGACCAGGGCCAGGACGGCGAGGGCGAGGAGGAGATCGGTGCTCGCGGCGAGCGGGGCGGTCACGGCGTTCTCTCCTCGGGCGATGGTGGCGATCCTCCTTAGCACACCTCGGACGCGTGGCGGGTGACGCCGGTCACGGGCGGTGTTCCGCTTGAAGGCCGCAGCCGGCGCGCCCAAATGCCGGCCGTCCCGAGATGGCACCCCGAACGGAGCGCGGACGGACCATGGACGAGGTGGTACAGCCGTTCGAGGCCGAGGTCGGCCGGGTCCTCGAGATCGTGATCGGCTCGCTCTACAAGGAGCGGGCGATCTTCCTGAGGGAGCTGATCTCGAACGCGTCGGACGCGTGCGACAAGTTGCGCTACGAATCCTTGAGCAAGCCCGAGCTCTTGGGCTCCGACCCCAAGCTCGAGATCCGCATCCTGGCCGACCCCGGGGCCAACCTGTTGACGGTGGTCGACGACGGCATCGGCATGGACAGAGAGGAGCTCGCGGCCAATCTCGGCACCATCGCCCGCTCCGGTACCGCCCGTTTCGTCCAGGAGCTGACCGGCGACCGCGCCAAGGACCTGAAGCTCATCGGCCAGTTCGGGGTGGGCTTCTACTCGGTCTTCATGGTGGCCGACCGGGTGGTGGTGCGCTCCACCCGCGCCGGCCAGAGCCGCGGTTGGGTGTGGGCGAGCGACGGACGGACCGGCTTCACGATCAAGGAGGACGAGCAGCCTCTGCCGCGCGGTACGGCGGTGACCCTGCACCTCAAGGAGGACGCCAAGGAGTTCCTCGACGAGGCGCGGATCCGCGAGATCGTCCGGACCTACAGCGACCACGTGGCCTTCCCGATCATCCTGGAGGCCAAGCCGCGGCCGGGCGACACGCGCACCAAGGCGCACGAGCCGCGGCAGATCAACAGCGCGAGTGCGCTCTGGGCGCGACCGCGCTCGGAGATCGGCGAAGAGCAGTATCGCGAGTTCTACCACCACGTCGCGCACAGCTTCGACGACCCGTTCGCGCGCATCCACTTCACGGCCGAAGGGACGCTCTCCTACACCGCACTCCTGTTCGTGCCGAGCACCCGGCCGTTCGATCTCTACGACCCCAAGCGCCGCCACGGCGTGCGGCTCTACGTCCGCCGGGTGTTCATCACCGATCAGCTCGACGAGCTGTTGCCGCGCTATCTGCGCTTCGTCTGCGGTGTGGTCGACAGCGAGGATCTGCAGCTCAACGTGAGCCGCGAGACGCTCCAGCACGGCGCGGTCGTGCAGAAGATGCGCAAGCAGCTCACCAAGCGGATCCTGGACGAGCTCGCCCGCAAGGCGGCCGAGACCGCCAGGGAGACGAGCGGCGAGGCCGCCTCCGAGGCGCAGGAGGCGCGGGCGAACGGCGAGGCCCGAGCGAACGGGGAAGCGAAGTCCGAGGGCGAGAAACGGTCGGGTCCGAGCTATCTCGAATGGTGGGCCGAGCTCGGTGCGGTGCTCAAGGAGGGGCTGTTCGAGGACGCCGAGAACCGCACGCGGCTCTTGGAGCTCGCCCGCTTCAAGAGCACCCGCGGGCCCGGCTGGGTGTCGCTTTCCGAGTACGTGGCACGGATGCGACCGGGCCAGGACGCGATCCTCTACGTGACGGGCGAGAGTGCCGATGCGTTGCGCTCGAGCCCGCAGCTCGAGACGGCGCTCGCCAAGGGCTGCGAGGTGCTGCTGCTCGACGATCCGGTCGACGAGTTCTGGATCCCCGAGGTCCGCGAGTATCAGGGCAAGAAGCTCGTCTCCTTGACCAAGGGCGAGATCGACTTCTCGCGGATCCCGGACGAGGGGAAGATCGAGACTCCGGAGGAGCTCTGGGACGAGGACCTCAAGCGCCTGTTGGCCAAGCTCAAGGCGCTCCTCGGCGAGGAGGTCAAGGACGTGCGGCCCTCCAAGCGGCTGCGCGAGAGCGCGGTGTGTCTGGTCGCCGACGAGCACGGCCTCGACTTCCGCCTCGAGCGCTTCTTGAAGCAGCACCAGCGGCTGGAGCGGCTCTCCAAGCCGATCCTCGAGGTCAACGGCCGGCACGACCTCGTGCGGCGGATGGCGGCGATGGCCAAGGATCCGGCGATGGAGCAGGACCTCGCCGAGCTCGCCCGCCTCTTGCTCGACCAGGCGCGGATCGTGCAGGGCGAGGCGATCCCCGATCCGGGTGCCTTCTCTCGGCGGATGAGCACCTTCCTCGCCAAGGGCCTGCCGGCCGCGGCGTGAGGCCTCAACCGGTCTCGAGGGCGGCGAGCCCTTCGAGCAGCCGGGCGAGTTCGGCCCGGGCGGCGGCATCGAGCGGCAGCTGGGGCGGAATCGGGTCGCCCACCGGGTGGCCCCGGAGCTCGAGTCCGGCTTTGATGCAAGCGGCGAGGTTCCAGCGCGCGAACGCCTGGTTGAGCGCCCAGAGCGGTCGCTGCAGCGCCATCGCCTCGGCCCAGCGGGCCGCTCGGCAGAGCTCGTAGAGGCGCACGCTCGCGCGCGGCGCGAGGCAGGCGGGCCCGGCCATCCAACCCACCCCGCCGAGCAGCATGACCGCGGCCGGCACGTGGGAAGAGGCGGCGAAGAGCCGAAGCCGCTCGCCGCAGCGGCCCATGATCGCGAGCAGCCGCCCCGTGTTGCTCGACGCGTCCTCGAGGTAGCGGACGTTGGGCAGTTCGGCGAGCCGGGCGATCACCTCGATCGAGAGGTCGACCCGCTGGAAGTTCGGATTGGTGTAGAGCACCACGGGCAGCGCGGTGGCCTCGGCGATCGCCCGGAAATAGGCCTCGACCGCCGGGTCGGGCAGCGGGAAATAAGCCTCGAGCACGGCCAGGATCCCGCTCGCGCCGAGCTTCTCCCAGAGCCGCGTCTGGCGGACCGCCTCGGCGGTGGTGGTGGCGGCGACGCCGGGCACGACCGGGACCCGGCCGGCCGCCGCGTCGATCACGACCTCGACGATGCGCTGCCGTTGCGCCGCGTCGAGATAGGCGAACTCGCCGGTGGAGCCGAGCGGCGTGAGGCCGTGGACGCCCTTGTCGATCAGCACGTCGACGAGTCGGGTCAGCGCCGCCTCGCGGATCCGGCCGTCCGGCTCTACCGGCGAGACGAGATAGGGAAAGACCCCGTGGAAGCCCGGCTCCTCGAGCCCGCTCATGCGCGCTTCTCCTCGAACGGTGCGGTCCCGGCGAGCGGGTGCGGCACCACCAGCGTGCGGCGCGCCGGCAGGTCCGCGAACCTTTCGACCGTGCCGTCCGGCCAACGGATGTCGAGCCGCTCGACGCGCTCGCTCGCGCCGAGCCCGAAATGCGCGACCGGTTCGCCTGCCCCGCGGGTCCCCTCGCCCAGAACGCGGATCTGGTGGCGGCCACCGGCGAACAGGCGCAGCAGCGCGCCGCGCGCCGGCGCGCCTTGCGGAGTGCGCGGTGCCACCCTGAGCCAGGCGTGGTCGGGCCCGTCCACTCGATAGAGGCCGAGCCCGCCGCCCCTGCCGCTCGCGCGGGCGATCAGCACCTCGAGCCGGCCGTCGCCGTCGAGGTCGGCGGCGGCGAGCGCCGCCGGCAGGCTCGCCGGTTCCATGCCGTCGCCCGGATCGACCGGCCGCCAGCCCTGCTCGCGCCAGGCGAGCAGCCGGTTGGGCTCGCCGGCATTGGCGATCAGGATCTCCTCGAAGCCGTCGTTGTCGAGATCGGCGACGAGGAGCGCGGTGGCGGCCGAGGGCCGGGCCAGGGTCGGTGGCGCGCGATCGTGCAGGAACCCGGCGGCGTCGGGAACCCAGAGCAGGTGCGAGCCGCGCCGGCGCAGGCAGAAGAGCCCCATCGTGCCGGCGCCGTCCACTTCGAGGATCGCCGCGTCGACGGCACCGAGATCCGGCACCGCGAGGCCCGCCGCCTCGGCGACCTCGACCCAGCGGCCGAGGCCGGCGGCCCGGAAGAGCGCGCTCGGGCCCGTGGCGGCGCCCACGAAGAGGTCGAGCCCGCGGCCTTGGAGCGAGCCGCAGGCGACGGTCGTGCCGTGGATCAGCTCGTCGAGCCCGGCCAGCGCAGCGGCATCCACCAGTCCCGCCGCACCGTCGCGCTCGATCAGCCGCAACGGCCCGCCCGTGCCGGCCAGCAGGAAGCCGTAGCGACCGCCGCCGAGCCGGTCGAGCGGGCGCACCGCGAGGCTCTGCGGGGCGCCGCCGAGCTCGCTCGCTTCGGGTTCGGCCAAGAGGTCGCGGAAGCCGTCGCCGGTCGGGTCGAACAGCCGATCGGCGCGCTCCGGACGCGTTCGGCCGGGATCGCCGTTGGCGACCCAGATCTCCTCGACACCGTCGCCGTCGAAATCCGCGGCGGCGAGCGCCCGGGCGGCCCCGAACGGGTCGGCGAGCTCGGTGAGCGGCTGGAGGTGCAACCGACCGTCCCGCGCCAGGAGGAGGCGGTTGGGCCCGCGGGCCACGCCGAGGACGAGCGCGAGCGGCGCCTCGGGGCCGAGATCGGCGAGCGCGAGCGCGCTCGCCGCCGGGATCTCGCCGCCTTCGAGCGGGCCCTCGACCGCCACGAGCACGGGCGCTCACCCGTTCCGGTGGTGGCCGGCGCGCTCGTCGAAGCCGCGGCGATGGCTGTGATAGACGAGGGTCATGAGGCCCACGCCCAGAAGGAAAGTGACCACGACACCGCTGGCGAGCGCGAGCCAGCCGTGCAGGTCGAGCGCCACGTCGGCGAGCTCGTTCCAGACCCAGAACACCACCGCCGCGCTCGCGACCAGGAGCGCGAGAAGGATGCCGATCACGAGCAGATCGCCGCGCATCCGCTCTCCCGGGTGGCCGCGGGTCGGATTGCGGCACCCCGTCCTCGACGCTAAGCGCTCGTGGGACCGCTTTGAAGCCCCGGCGGAGCGATGGCGAGCGATCTTCCCGACCCGCGTGATCGAGCGGACGTCCTACCGGTGCGGCGGACCACCGAGGTGATCGCCGAGCTCCTGCCGCTTCCCGGCCGCAGCCTCCTCGAGGTCGGCTGCGGGGAAGGGGCCCTCCTGGGTTGGTTGCGGCGACGCGGTGCCACGGCCTTCGGCCTCGAGGTCGAGCTCGCCCGGCTCGAGCGGGCGCGCGCGGCCCTCGGGTGCGAGGGGCTCGCAGCCGGGGTCGGCGAGGCTTTGCCCTTCGCCGAAGCCGTGCTGGATGCGGTGCTCTACCACAACAGCTTCCACCACCTGCCGCTCGCCCGGCAGACGGAGGCGCTCGTCGAGGTCGCCCGCGTGCTCCGCCCGACCGGCCGGCTCCTGGTGCTCGAGCCGCTCGCCGAGGACGAGTATTTCGAGCTCGTGCGGCCGCTCGAGGACGAGACCGCGATCCGCGCCGCGGCCCTCGCGGCCCTCGGCCGGGCCGAGGCCCTGGGCTTCGCGCCCGTGGCGCGCGACCGCTACGTCCAGCTCGTCCAGCGCCGTTCGCTCGAGGAGCTGCTCGCGGCCCTGGTCGCGGCCGACCCCGCCCGCAAGGCGCGCCTTCGCGAAGCCCGGTCCGCGATCGAGGCCGCCTACAGCCGGCTCGGCAGCCCCGCTCCCGAGGGGCGCGTCTTCCGCCAGCCGATGCTCGCGCTCTGCCTCGAGCGGCGCGCCGAGGGGCCCGTGATCGCGATCGCGCGCACGGCGGAGGAGCGGCGGGCGGCGCTCGATCTGCGCATCGCGGTGTTCGTTCGCGAGCAGGGCGTGCCCCTCGAGGAGGAGGTCGACGGCCTCGACGAGCAGTGCGAGCACGTGATCGCCCGGTTCGATCGCGCGATCGTCGGCTGCCTGCGCTGGCGCCGGGTCGGGGCACAGGGGGCCGTCAAGATCGAGCGGGTGGCGGTCCGGGCGGACCGGCGCGGCCGCGGCATCGCCCGGGCGATGCTCGCCTGGTGCCTCGCCCGGCTCGACGGGATGGGGCTCGGGCCCGCGATCGTGAACGCCCAGTTGCCGGTCAGCGGGCTCTACGCCGGGCTCGGCTTTCTGGCCGAGGGCGAGATCTTCGACGAAGCCGGGATTCCGCACCGGCGGATGGTGCGGCCGGCCATCGAGCCGCACGTCGATATGTCGGGTGACTGAGGCGCTGGCCCCGGGGCTTGCCCGATCGTCGCGGCCGGCGCAGGAGGAGACGGGGGCCCGTGGCCGAGGCGCGCGGGTGAAAGGGGCGGGACGCGCAGGGATGACTTGGGCGGCGGTACGCCGTGCGGGCGAGGGGGTGCCGCAGCCGGCGCCGCCCGTGCTCCTGGTCGAGGCGGAGGCGCTGCTCGCCACCGACCCCGCGGCCGAGGCGGCCCTCGCGCTCCTGCGCCGCGATCCTTTCCGGCCTCTGCGCCGCGCCGCCGGTCTCGACCGCGACCCCGACGGCGTGGGCGACGGCGCGGCCGGGTTGCCCGATCCGCGGCTCCTGCCGCTCGATCCCGAAGTGCTGCGGTTCCTCGAGGCCGAGCGGGTAGCCGGCCGCCGCCTCGTTCTGTTCGGCCGCGCATGGCCGGGGCTCGCCCGCGCCCTGGCCGAGCGGGTCGGGTGGTTCGAGGGGGTGCTCGATCCCGAGGAGACGCGGCCGGAGCGGCTGCGCGGGCGGCTCGGCGGTGCGTTCGTCCTCCTCGCCCGCGACCGGCCGGATCCCTCCCTCCTGCGCTCGGCCGCGGGGCTCGTGCTGCGCGAGGACGCGCTGCCGCCTCCGGGTTCGGACCTTTCCGTCGTGGCGCGGATCGCCCGGTCTCGGCCGCCGTTTCGTCTCTGGCTCCGGGCCCTGCGCCTGCACCAATGGGCCAAGAACCTGCTCGTCTTCGTGCCCGTGCTGCTGGCGGGACCGCTCGCCACGGCCGCCGACTACGGCCGTACGCTGCTCGCCTTCCTGGCCCTCGGGCTTCTCGCTTCCGCGGGCTATCTCGTGAACGACCTGCTCGACCTCGAGGCGGACCGGCGCCATCCGGAGAAGCGCACACGACCCTTCGCCGCCGGCACGCTGCCGCTGCGGTCCGGGATCGTCGCCGTGCCGGTCCTGCTGGCCGCGGCCGCGGCCCTCTCCCTCCTCCTGCCTCGGGCCTTCGCGATCGCGGCCGGGGGCTATCTCGTCCTCACCCTGGCCTATTCGCTCGCCCTCAAGCGGGTGGCACTCCTCGACGTCTTCGTCCTGGGCGGCCTCTTCAGCCTGCGCGTGCTCGCGGGGGCGGAAGTGATCTCGACCCCGCTCTCCTATTGGCTCCTGACCTTTTCGATGTTCTTCTTCCTCTCCCTCGCGCTCGTCAAACGCCACGCCGAGCTCGACCAGCTCGCCCGGCGCGGCGGCGTCGCTCTCGACGACCGGGGCGGCTACGCGACGGTCGATCTGCCGCTCCTCATGGCGCTCGGCCTCGCCACCGCGGTCGCCGCCACCCTCATCTTCGTCGTCTATCTCGTGGCCGAGCAGTTCCCGCGCGCGATCTACAGCCGGCCAGGCTGGCTCTGGTTCGTCTTCCCGATCCTCCTCCTCTGGCTCGTGCGGGTCTGGCGGCTCGCCATCCATGGCCGGATGAGCCAGGACCCGGTGCTCTTCGCTCTGACCGATCGCCCCTCGCTCGCCATGGCGGCGGCGGTGCTCGCCTGCCTCCTCGCCGCATGGTGAGCGCGTTTCCCGAGGTCGAGGACCGCCTTTCGTGGGGCCGGGTGCACCGGGCCCGCCATCGTCTCGCACGGCCGACGCACCCGCGTGCCGCGGCCGACGCCCTCGCCGCCCGCGGCGACCGGTCCGTCCTGGGCTTCGGGCTCGGCCGGTCTTACGGCGATTCCTGCCTGAACCCGGGCGGGCTCCTGATCGAGACCCCCGGCCTCGACCGGCTGCTCGCCTTCGATCCCGAGCGCGGCATCCTGCGCGCCGAGGCCGGCTGCACGCTCGCCGATCTGCTCGTCACGGTGGTGGGCCGACCGGCGCCGGGCGGCGGCGTCTGGTGCCTACCGGTGAGCCCGGGCACCCGCTTCGTGACACTCGGCGGGGCGATCGCCAACGACGTGCACGGCAAGAACCACGGGCTCGCCGGCAGCTTCGGCCGGCACGTGCTGGCGCTTCGGCTCTTGCGCAGCGACCGCGGCCTCCTCGACTGCGGCCCCGAGCGCGAGGGCGAGCTCTTCCGCGCCACGATCGGCGGGCTCGGCCTCACCGGCCTGATCCTCGAAGTGACCTTGCGGCTCGAGCGCGTGCCGGGGCTCCTGCTCGAGGTCGAGGATCGCCGCTTCGACGATCTCGAGGGCTTCTACCGCCTGGTCGAGGACTCGACGGCCTGGCCCTACACGGTCGCCTGGGTCGACTGCCTGGCGCGCGGCCCTCGTCTCGGCCGAGGGATCTTCAGCCGCGCCCGCCACTTGGAGGGCGGACCCCCGGGGCCGATGCCGCCCGCCGAGCCGCGCCTCGCCGTACCCTTCGCGCCGCCGGTCTCGCCGCTCAACCGCTGGACGCTCGGGGCCTTCAACGCCCTCCTCTGGCGGCGCCTCGGGCGAGCCGGCAGGCGGGTGCGCACCCTGCCCTGGCACCGCTTCCTCTACCCGCTCGATGCGATCGAGGGCTGGAACCGGCTCTACGGGGCGCGCGGTTTCCACCAGCACCAGTGCGTGGTGCCGCCGAAGACCGCACCCGAAACCGTGCGCCGACTGCTCGAGACGATCGCGGGCTCGGGCCAGGGTTCGTTCCTCGCCGTGCTCAAGACGCTCGGCCCCTTGCCGTCGCCCGGCTTGCTCTCTTTCCCCATGGAGGGGACGACGCTCGCACTCGACTTTCCCGAGCGCGGGGCCGCGACCGCGGCCCTTCTCGACCGGCTCGACCGGATCGTGCTCGAGGCGGGCGGCCGGCTCTACCCGGCCAAGGACGGCCGCATGTCGGCCGAGGTCTTCCGCGCCGGCTTTCCCGCCTGGCGGCGGCTCGCGGCAGCGGCCGACCCCGCCTTCTCCTCGGCCTTCTGGCGGCGGGTCGGCCCGGCCGCCGACCGGCCGGCGCTCGAGCGGGCGGCATGAGCGGGCCGAGCCTCGCGGTCTTCGGTGCGACCTCGGCGATCGCCGAGCAGCTGGCCCGCCGCTTCGCCGCCAAGCGCGCCCGGCTTTTCCTGGTCGCCCGCGACGGCGCCCGGCTCGAGCGGATCGCAGCCGACCTGTCGCTGCGCGGTGCCGCTTCGATCGCCACCCGGGCGGCCGATCTCGACGATCCGGCGGTCCTCGCGCCGCTGCTCGAGGCGATGGAAGCGGCGATCGGCGTGCCCGAGATCGTTCTCGTGGCCTTCGGCACACTCGGCGATCAGGCGGCGATCGCCCGCGACGTCGAGGCGACGCGCCGCTCGCTCGGCACCAACTTCGTGAGCCCCGCCTGTCTCCTCACCGCCCTCGCGGGGCGGATGGAGAGCGCGGGCCGCGGGCTCCTCGTGGTCCTCACCTCCGTCGCGGGCGAGCGCGGCCGAGCCTCGAACTACGTGTACGGTGCCGCCAAAGGCGGGCTTTCGACCTTCCTCGAGGGGTTGCGTCACCGGCTCGCTCCGACCGGCGTCCGGGTGCTCGACGTCCGCCCCGGCCCGGTCGCTACGCCGATGACCGCGGGGCTCGGCCTCTCGGGCCCGCTGCTCGCCGCTCCCGAGCGGGTGGCGGCGGACATCGAGCGGGCGATCGAGAAGCGCCGTTCGGTCCTCTACACCCCCTGGTTCTGGCGCTGGATCATGCTCGTGATCCGTGCGCTTCCCGAGCCGATCTTCCATCGGACGCGGCTTTGAGCGGTGCGGGCCTGCCGATCGACCCGCGGCGAGCGGCGGCCTCGGCCGGGCTGGGCCTCCTGGCCTTCCTCCTCGTCCTGGTCGCAGCCGGGCTCTTCGCCGGCTGGCGCCAGGTGGCGAGCGAGCTCGCCCGGCTCGGCCCCGGGCTGATCGTCACCCTGCTCGCCCTCTCGCTCGTCAACTACCTCCTGCGCGGGCTGCGCTGGCGGATGCTCGCCGAGCGGGCCGGTCTCGACCTGCCGCTCGGCCGGGCGCTCCTCTACTACGTCGCGGGCTTCGCGCTCACCGCCACGCCCGGCAAGCTCGGCGAGCTGATCCGCCTGTGGCTCATGCGCCGCCATCACGGCCATCCCTACGAGCGGACTTTCGGGCTCCTCGTGCTCGACCGGTTGAGCGATGCGCTGCCGATGTTCCTCCTGGTCCTCGCAGGGACGCATACGGTCACGGGCCACGGGCCGGCCGTGGCGTTCTTGGGCCTTCTGGTCGTGGTACCCGGTCTTCTCGTGCTGCGGCCGCGACTGCTCGAGCGCGGGCTCGCGCTTCTGGCGCGCTCGGGGCCTCGGGTGGCGCGCCTTTCGGTCCGTCTCGGGCGGGCCCTCGGAGCGACCGCCGCGCTCGCCGCGCCGCGCCCGCTGCTCGCCGCCTGCGCGCTCGGCCTCTTCGGTTGGGCGGCCGAAATCCTCGGCCTCTGGCTCCTGCTCGCGGCCCTCGACCGGCCGATCGGCTTCGAGGCCGCGGCCTTCGTTTTCGGCTTCGCGATGCTCGTGGGTGCCTTGCCCCTCTTCCCGGGCGGGGTGGGTGGCACCGAAGCGACGATGATCGCCCTCCTCCTCGCACTCGGCACCGGCCCCGAGGTCGCGGTCGCGGCGACCGGGGTCACCCGGCTCGCGACGCTCGGCTTCGCGACCGCGCTCGGCCTCGCCCTCCTGCCATGGGCGATCGGCCGTCGGCCTGTCGCTGCACCCGCCTAGGTCGGGACCGGCCGCTCGGCCGTGCCCTCGGGCCGGCGGCGCAGGATGTGGGTCACCTTGAAGGTCATCACCGTCTCGTCGCGCTGGTTGAGCACGGCGTAGGCGATCACCGCCGTCCCGCGGTCGGGTCGCGAGCGCGACGGCCGCACCTCGAGGACCTCGGCGCGCACCCGGATCGTATCGTCCGGGCGAACGGGGGCGAGCCAACGCAGCTCGTCCATCCCCGGCGAGCCCATCGAGGCCGCGTTGATGACCTTCTCCTGGTAGAACAGGCGGAAGGCCACGAGCAGGGTCTGGAAGCCCGAGGCGATGAGCCCGCCATAAGGCCCCGTGGCCGCCGCCTCGCGGTCGATGTGGAAGGGCTGCGGGTCGTGCTGCCAAGCGAAATCCAGGATCTGCGCCTCGCTCAGCGTGCAGCCACGGGTCGTGAAGACCCGGCCGACCTCGAAATCCTCGAGCCACAGATCGCCCATGCCCGCCCTCCGCTGTCCGTCGACCACGGCGCGAGCCTGCGCGGCCGGGCCCGTGCGGGCAAGCCCACCACGATCCCGCTCGACGCCGTCCGCGCCGCACCGCAAGATCCGGGTGTCGCTCCGGCCCCGGGCGCCCTACGAGAAGGCGGCCACGGCAGAGGAGAGGTGCGGTGAGCGGTGCGGGCACGGTGATCGGGGCAGGTGAGGAGTCCCTGACGGGTGCAGCCGGCTTCGAGCGTATGGCACGCGCGATCCGCTGGCTGGTCGTCAACCGGGAGGCGCAGCCGCGGCTCGCCGAGCTCGCTTCGGTGCTCGGGCTCAGTCCGTGGCACGCCCAGCGGGCGTTCGTCCGCTGGACCGGGCTCACCCCCAAGCAGTTCCTGGCCCAGCTCACTCTCGAGGCGGCCAAGGCCCGGCTGCGGGCGAGCGAGAGCGTTCTCGGTGCGGCGCTCGACCTGGGCCTCTCGGGGCCGTCGCGGCTGCACGATCTCTTCGTCCGGCTCGAGGCGATGACACCCGGCGAGTACCGCGCGGGCGGGGCCGGACTCGAGCTGCGCTGGGGCGTCCATCCGACCCCCTTCGGTCCGGCCCTCTTCGTCGCGAGCCCACGAGGGCTCGCCCGGCTCGCCTTTCTGGGCGAGGGTGGGCTCGAGGGGGCGCTCGCCGAGGCGCGGGCCGATTGGCCGCTCTCCCGCTTGATCGAGGATCCGGGTGCCACCGAGGCGCTGCCGGCCGCGGTGTTCGATCCCCGTGCCCGCGACGCGCCGCTACGCGTACTCGTCAAGGGCACCGCGTTCCAGGTCCGCGTCTGGCGGGCGCTTTTGGGAATCCCGGAAGGGGCGGTGGCGAGCTACGGCGGCCTCGCCGCCGCCATGGGCGAACCCGGGGCGAGCCGGGCGGTGGGTGCTGCCTGCGGCCGCAACCGGATCGGCTGGCTGATCCCCTGCCACCGGGTGATCCGCGAGAGCGGTGCCCTCGGCGGCTATCACTGGGGGCTCGATCTCAAGCGCGCCATGCTCGCGTTCGAGGCCGGCCGCAGCGGGGTGCTCGCCGACGCCGCCTGAGCCGTCCGCACCGGCGCCTCGCGAGCGGGCCTGGCGCTCGGCCCTGGTCCTGCTCGTGGCGCTCGCCGCGGCGCTCCGCCTCGCCGTGGCGTTCTCGACCGTGGACGCCCCGGGCGACGGGCCGACCCGGGCGGCTCTCGGCCGGCAGTGGGTCGAGGCTCCCCGGCTCGTGCGCGACGGCCACTGGCTGCCGTTCGGCGAGGTCATGGTCGGGCTCGCCAATCTCCTGGTGCCCGACCCGCTCTGGGCCGCCCGGGCGCCGAGCCTCGTCACCGGCAGCCTGAGCCCGCTCCTCTTGGCAGTCCTCGCGGCGGGGCTCTGGGGCCGGCGGGCCGGGCTCGCGGCGGGTCTGCTGCTCGCGCTCTCGCCGATCCACGTCGCGCTGAGTGCGAGCGCGCTGATCGACGCCCCTTCGCTCGGCTTCCTCCTGCTCGCGCTCCTGGCCTCCCGCCGCCTGGCCGGGGCCGAGCGGCCGGTGCGGCCGCTTCTCGGGCTCGCCCTCGCGGGTGCGCTCGCCACCGGCACCCGCTACGAGAGTTGGCTCCTCCTACCCGTCGTCGCCCTCCATCAGCTCCTGGCGCACGGCCGGCCGGGCCGCACCACCCTCGCCTTCTTGGCCCTTCTGCCCGTGCCGGTCTTCTGGACGGCGACGGCGCTCGGCGGGCCGGCGGGGTTGCTCGACGCCTTCGCCTACGTGACCGCGAGCGGTGCCGCGGTCGGCGGTGCCGCCGTTTCGCCCCTCGAGGGGCTGCGGATCGCCGCCCTGAAGCTCCTGGCCCTGCTCGGTCCGGCGACCGCCACGCTCGCTCCGGTCGGGCTCCTGGCCGGTCTCGCCGCGGGCGGCCGCGCGGCGCGGGCCGAGGCGGCCGCGGGTCTCCTGCTCCTCGCGGGCTTCCTCGCCCTGCTGGTGGCGCTCGCGATCGGCCGCGGGCCGAGCCTCGTCGACCGCTACGCGCTCGATGCCGCGGTGCTCGCCCTGCCGCTCGCCACGGCGGCGGTCCGCGAAGCGCTCCGGCCGGCCCGCCGCGGCCTCGCACTCGCGCTCGCCCTCGCCGGCTCGACCGCTCTCGCGACCTGGGCGCACCCGCCCCAGCTCTACCTGCAACGGGCGTTCCCACCCGAGGTCGTCGAGCTCGCCCGCTTCCTCGACCGCGAGCGGCCGGCGGGCGCCGCCCTCCTCTTCACCCGCGCCGGCTGGCTCTCGACCTACGTGCCCCTCCTCCACCCGCTCGGCCGCGAGGAGTACCGGATCGTCTCCTGGTATCTGCCGGATACGGCCCTGCGCGACTTCCTCCGCCGCGCCCGGCCGCGCCTCTTGATCACCCGGCCGGGCGACGAGGCGCTCCTCGAGCGGGTGCGGGCCGCCGGTGGCGAGCCCGGGCCGCCGTTCGCCCGTTTCCGCGCCCTCGAGGTGCGGCCGCTCGCCTTGCCGGAGCGGGTCGGCGCCGACTAAGAGCCCTCGGGCGCAGGCGAGGGGGGATGGACGGCGTGGATCTGGTGCTGGCCGCCGATCTCGGCGGCAGCGCCGTCAAGCTCGGACTGGTGGACGCGGAGGGCCGGCTCGTGGCGAGCACCGTGCGGCCGCTCGCCGAAGCCGCCCCGGTCGCCGGCCGTGTCGAGCTCGACCCGGCGCTCTGGCTGCGGGCGCTCTACGAGCTCGGCCGCGAGCTCCTCGCTCGCGCCCGCGGCCGGGTCGCTGCCCTCGCTCTGACCGGGGCGACCCGCAGCGAAGTCCTGGCCGATGCCGAGGGGCGCCCGCTCCTGCCCGCGATCCTGTTCGCCGATCGCCGCGCCGAGGCGGAGGCGGGCGAGCTCGCTGCCCTGCCCGAGCTCGCGGCCACCGCGCCGATCGACGCCTCGCACCCGCTCGCCCGCCTGCTCTGGTTCGCCCGGCGAGCGCCCGAGGCGCTCGCTCGCGCCCGCTTCCTCTTCGAGCCCAAGGACTGGCTCGCCTTCGTCCTCTGCGGGGTGGCCGGCCGCGACCCGCTCGCCGCCGCCCGCCTCGCGGCACCCGGGGTCGCCGAGGCGGCCCGCCGGCTCGGCCTGCGGCTCGACCTCCTGCCCCCGGTCCGGCCGTTCGGTGCCCCGCTCGGTCGCCTCGCCGTGGAACCCGCGCAGGTGCTCGGCCTGCCCGCCGGCCTGCCCGTGGTGTCGGCACCGATGGACAGCTGGTGCGCGACGCTCGCGATCGGCGCCGTGGCGGCCCGCCGGGCCTATGCGAGTGCCGGCAGCTCGGAAGTGGCGGGGCTGATCACCGATCGGCCGATCGCCGCACCGGGGCTTTTGAGCCCGCCCTGGGGCGAGGGGCTCTGGCATCTTGGCGGGCCGAGCCGGGCCGGTGGTGCCGGCCTCGACTGGCTCGCCCGGCTGCTCGGCCGGCCGCTTTCGAGCCTCCTCGAAGACCTGGGCGAGGACCTGCCCGGCGAGGCGGCGCCCTTCTGCCACCCCTGGCTTTCGGGCGAGCGGGTGCCGGTCGCCGCACCGGGGCTGCGGGCCGGCTTCTGGGGCCTGGAGGTGGGGCAGGGACCCGGCGACCTCGCCCGTGCCTTCCTCGAGGCCCTCGCCTTCTGGAACCGGCTCCTCCTCGAGCGGGCCGAGGCAACAGCCGGGATCCGCGCGGGCGAGCTCCGTCTGACGGGTGGGCTCGCCGCTCTGCCGCTGGTCGCCCGGCTGCGGGCCGCCGCGCTCGGCCGACCGGTGCTCGTCTTCCGGGCACGCGAAGGGGCGCTTCTCGGGGCCGCCGGCCTCGCCTGGACGACCCTCGGCCGCTTCGCCGACCTCGCGGCCGCCCAAACGGCACTCGCCCGCGAGCCGCTCCGCGTCGAGGCGACGGCCGAAGAGGTCGACCGCGCCGACCGGCGCTTCACCCGTTGGCGCGCGGAGCTCGAACGGCGGCTCGCGGAGGGAACGGGGTGAGGGGTCTCCTGCAGCGCTTCGGCACCGTGCTCGCGGCGGCGGTCCTGATCGCCGTATTCGCCGCCACGGCCCCCAACTTCGCCGCCACCGCGAACCTGATCGCGATCCTCAAGCAGGCGAGCCATCTGGCGATCCTCGCGATCGGCTTCACGCTCGCCCTCGTGGCGGGCGAGCTCGACCTCTCGGTCGGCCAGGTGGCGACGCTCGCCTCGGTGGTCTGCGCCGCCCTCGTCTTCGCGGGCCAGCCCTGGCCGGTCGCGGCACTCGCGGGTATGGCCGCAGCGCTCGCCTGCGGGCTCGCCAACGGCCTCTGCGTGACGCGCTTTCGGATCCCTTCGCTGATCGCCACGCTCGCGGTCGGGGCCATCGCCACCGGCATCGCCTTCCTCGTGACCGGCGGAGTCGCCTATGTCGGCCGCTTCCCGCCCGGCTTCGTGGCCCTCGGCCGCGGCGTGGTCCTGGGCGTACCGGTGCTGCTCCTCTGGCTCGCACTCCTCGTGGCGGCCGCGGCCTTTCTCTTGAAGCGCACCCGCACCGGGGCGGCGCTCCTGGCGGCGGGCGAGGCGCCGGAAGCCGCCAGGCTCGCCGGCATCGACGTTCCGGCGACGAAGCTCCTGGGCCTCCTGCTCGCCTCGGCCTGTGCGGGCTTGTGCGGGCTCTCGCTCACCGCTGCCCTCGCCTCCTCCTCGCCGACCATCGCCAACGAGCTGCTGATGCGCACGATCGCCGCGGTGCTCTTGGGCATGACCACGATCGAGCCGGGCCGGCCGAACCTCGCCGGCACGCTCGTGGGCGTGCTCGTGATCGCGAGCCTCGCCAACGGGCTCACGCTCCTGGGCTTTCCCTATTACCTCCAGGACATCGCGCTCGGCCTGATCATGCTCGCCTCCGTCGGGCTGTCGGCGAGTGTCCTCAAAGAAGCGGCGTTCGGTGGAGCGCGTTGATTGTTGCTGAGCGGCTCGTCATGTTCGCCGCGGAGAGGTTCGGGGAGAACACCCTTGCGCACGCTGCTCGCCCTCGCCGCCGTGACCTCGCTCTTGTTGGTCGCGGGTCGACCCGCCTTTGCGGTCAAGCTCGGCATCGTGGCCTTCCAGATGTCGGCCGAGACCCACGCCCGCACGGCCAACGCCGCGAAGGCGGCGGCGGAGGACAAGGGCTGGGAGGTGACGCTCTTGAACTCGGCGGGCTCGGTTCCCGACCACGCCGCCCAGATCGAGAACCTCGTTCAGAAGGGCGTCGACGCGATCCTGCTCGCGATGGGCAAGCCGCTCCAGGCCGAGGCCCAGCTGGAGGCCGCCAAGGCCAAGAAGATCCCGGTCGTCACGGTGATGTCGGGGACGAGCCCGCACACGCTCTTCGACGTCACCGTCAACGAGTTCGAGGTCGGCGCCAAGATCGGCGTCTATCTCCTGGGCCTCCTGAACTATCAGGGTAACATCTTGATGTCGCGCTACGAAGGGCACGGCGGCACCAAGATCCGCGGTCGAGTCATGGACATCGTGCTCGAAGAGAATACCGGCGTCAAAGTGCTCGGCAGCCATTCCATGGCCCGCACCCAGAGCTGGCGCGAGGACGTCAAGGCCGGGATGGAGGCTCTGATCCTGCGGCACGCCGGCCAGTTCCAGGCGATCTGGGCCAGCTTCGACGGCCAGGCCTTCGTGATCGACGACATCCTCCAGGCCCAGGGCTACAAGAAGGGGCAAGTGTTCCTGACCGGGGTCGACGGCGGCCAAGAGGCCTTCCGGCGCATCCGCGACCCCAACAGTCTGTTCACCGCGACCGTGGCGATCCCTTTCGAGCTGATGGGCGAGGCGGCGGTCGACGCGCTCGACGACATCCTCGCCGGCACGCCCAAGAGCGACATCACGCCCGGTCCCTATCTCTTCATGGACGCCGTGCTGGTCGACGCCAACAACGTTCCGGCCGAGGGGGAATGGCCCTGGTGAGCCGGTCCGGATCGTCGAGGTGAGCGGGAGGGATCGGGGCGAGACGGCGCCGCTCCTCGAGCTCGACCGGGTTTCGCTCGCCTACGGACCGGTCCAGGCGCTACGCGAGGTGAGCCTCGCCATCCGCCCGGGCGAGGTGCTCGGGCTCCTGGGCGACAACGGCGCCGGCAAATCGAGTCTCGTCAAGCTCGTCGCAGGGGTCCACCAGCCGACCGCCGGGACCATGCGCTGGCAGGGTCGCGCTTACGCGCCACGCGGCCCGCGCGACGCGCTCGAAGCCGGCATCGCCACGATCTACCAGCACCTCGCCCTCGCCCCGCGGTTACCGGTCTGGCACAACCTCTTCCTGGGTGCCGAGCGCGTGCGGCGCAGCTGGTTCGCGGGCTTGCCGGTGCTGGATGTTTCGCGGATGCGGGAGGAGGCGCGCGCGGCACTCGCCCGGCTGGCCATCGCCGTGCCCGACGTCGACCGGCCGGTGGCCGAGCTCTCCGGCGGTCAGCGCCAGGCGGTGGCGATCGCCCGCGCCCTCCTGTGGAACGCCCGCCTCCTGATCATGGACGAGCCGACCGCGGCCCTCGGTGTGCGCGAGACCGCCGAGGTCAGGGCACTCGTCCGCGGCCTCGAGGCCGAGGGTGTGGCGGTCCTGCTCGTCAGCCACGACATGCAGGACGTGACGGCGCTGGCCCACCGGGTGGCGATCCTCAAGCGCGGCCGGCTCGCCGCCCTTCTCGAGGCGGGCGGGCTCGACGCCGACCGGCTCGCCCACCTCGTCATGACCGCCGAGGCGGCCTGAGCGCAGCTCGGCTGGCCGCCACGGTCGAGGGGGCCGGGGCGAGCCCGAGCCGGGCGACCGCGTCGCGCACCTGCTCGGGCGAGACGAACACGCGGTTCTCGGGCTCGACCTCGAACCAGCGCCGGGGCCGGTAAAGAAGCCGGCTCGTCGTGTCGGCGTCGCGCCGCGGGGCCCACGGCCGGAACTCGGCCGGCGAGGGCTTCGCGCCCGCAATCGAGCCGGGCCCCGAGCTGCGCCGGCCGCTCGAGCGCGTGGAAGTCTCGAGGCAGGAGGCGCGCGCCGGCCCGGATTCCGCGACCCGCGGCGCAGGCCTCGCGCGCCGCTCCGTGCAGGCGCGGCAGGCAGGGCTCGTCCGGGATGCTCGGCTGGAGCACGAAGGGTGCCGCCCGGGCCTGCTCGACCTGGGGCAGGTCGACGTCGCCCGCTCGCGCCGGGGCAGGCGCTCGCGTTCGGTCGTCGAATCGTGCGGCGCGAGGGACACCGACAGGCTGCGGCCGTTCTCGTCGAACGACGCGTCCGCCGCGGGCGAAGAGCGTGCGCCTCGAGCCGCCCGACCGTAGGGGCCGCTGCTCGGCCAGGCGGCGGGACGCCTCCTCGGCCCCCTCGCCCATCGCCACGTGCGGGCTCGGCGGCTACCGCGCCCACGGTCCGGGGAGGAGCGTGCCGGCGAGGGCGGGATCGATCGGTGCCGTGCCGCTCTCGATCCACGGAAGGAGGGCCGGGAAGGCGGCATCGAGCCGCGACCGGTCCGGGTAGGTCTCGGGGGTGTCGATCGACAGCGTGCGGATCGGCGTGCGCCCGTTCGGCGTATCGGTGTCGCCGACGTCGACGAGCTGCTCGCTGTCCAGCGGATCGAACGTCGCCCGAGCGGGGGTCCAGAAGATCGCGAGCTGCCCTGCCACGAGCCTCCTCGCTCGGTGCTGCCGTCCGGCGCATGATGGGCCGGTCCTGGCGACCGTTCGATGATCGGCCGGCTCCGTCGTCCTACGGTTCGTCCACGGGAAGGGGAGGCGGCGGCCGTGACGGCAATCAGCATCGATCTCTACAGCGACACCCGGACCAAGCCCGTGCCCGCCATGCGCCGCGCGATGGCGGAAGCCGAGGTCGACGACGAGCAGGCCTTTCTCGACCCCGAGGTCAACGCGCTGTGCGAGGAGGTCGCGGCACTCCTCGGCAAGGAGGCGGCGGTCTTCCTCCCTTCCGGTACGATGTGCAACCAGATCGCCTTCTGCGTCCATTGCCGGCGCGGCGAAGAGGTGCTGCTCGACCGCACTGCGCATCCCATCCACGCCGAGGCGGGCGGGCCGGCCGCCTGGGCCGGCGTCGTGCTCACCCCGCTCGAGGGCGAGCGCGGGGTTTTCGGGGCCGAGCAAGTGGCCGGGCGGGTGCGCACCAATCGGCACGCACCGCGCACCCGGCTGGTCTCCATCGAGCAGACCGCCAATCTGGGCGGCGGCACGGTCTGGCCGCTCGAGCGGATCGAGGCGGTGGCGGCGGTGGCGCGCGGCCACGGGCTGTCGCTGCACATGGACGGTGCTCGGCTCATGAACGCCGTGGTCGCCACGGGCGTGCCCGCGGCCCGCTTCTGCGGCCCCTTCGATTCCTGTTGGCTCGATTTCTCCAAGGGCCTGGGCGCGCCGGTCGGCGCGGTTCTCGCCGGCTCCCGCGCTTTCGTCGAGGAGGCCTGGCGCTACAAGCAGATGCTCGGTGGCGCCATGCGCCAGGCGGGCGTGCTCGCGGCGGCCTGCCGTTTCGCGCTGCGCCACCATGTCGAGCGGCTCGCCGACGACCACGCGAACGCGCGCCGCCTGGCTGCCGGGCTCGCCGAGCTGCCCGGCATCCGGCTCGAGAGTCCGGAGGTGGCGACCAACATCGTCTTCTTCGGGATCGAGAAGAGCGGGCTCGACGCGCGCGGTTTCGTCGAGCGGCTCGCCGCCCACGGCGTGCGGATGGGAGCGATGGGGCCGCGGCGGGTGCGCGCGGTGACTCATCTGGGCGTGGACGCGGCCGGGATCGAGCGGGCGCTCTCGGCGGTTCGAGCGGTGCTCGCCGAGGCCTGATCCGACCGGCGAGGTCCGCGACCGTCCGAGGCACCGGGAGAGAGCCGGCGCCGTCGGGTTCGTCCTCCCTCGGCTCGAGGCGCGGCAGTGGCGGGGCACGACGCCGGGGCGGAGCGCATCGGCGCTCGCTTCGCGCTGCCCGCGGAGATCGCCTCGCATGCTCCTCGTCGACAGCGGGCAGGGGAGCCGGACGAGCTCCGCCCGACGGGGCGGTCGGTGTCGGGCGGGCGGAAGCCGACCCGGGAGGCACGTACTTCGCGCCCGACGCATTCGGTCCGGCGCTCCGCTGCGGAATCGGCCGCCGGGGTCGGGAACGCGCCCCCGCACGACCCTGTCTGGACCGGAGCCGGCAGCTGCGGAAACGGCTCCGGCGAGCGACCTCGAGCCGCGGCTCAGCCCGAGAGCTGGGCGACGAGCCCGTACTCGCCCTCGTGATAGACGAGCGGGGCGAGCTCGGGCCGCAGTCGCACCGCCTCGACCAAGCCCACGAAGACGGTGTGTGTACCGGCCTCGAGGGCGGCCGCGAGCGTACAGTCGAAGGCCGCTCGGCAGCCTTCCAGCACCGGCGCGCCGGTCACGAGCCGGGTCCAGCCGGCACCCTCGAAGCGCTCGGCGCCGACATGGCCGAGGCGGCCGGCGAAGCGGTCGGCCAGCGCGTGCTGCTCGGCTGCCAGCACGTTGACGCAGAAGCGCCCGCTCGCGCGAATCGGCGCGTTGGCGTCGGCCGCGCGGTTGACGCAGACCAGAAGCTGCGGCGGCTCGGCCGAGACCGAGCAGACCGAGGTCGCGGTCAGCCCCGCGGGCCGGCCCCGGTGGACGGTGGTCACGACCGTCACACCGGCCGCGTGCAGCCGCATGCCGGCGACGAAGAGTTCGGGCGGGACGGGCATGGAAGGCTCCCGATCGCACCGCGGACGGCGCCTGCGGTCCGACGCCCGGCGAGGTGGGCGGGCCGCGAGCGAGCGTCAATAGGCGCGCGGATCGCGTGCGCCCAGAAGGACCGTGCGGAAGAGGATCTCGAGGTCGAGGGCCAGCGACCAGTTCTGGATGTAGTAGAGATCGTGCTCGACCCGGCGCTGCATGTCGGCGAGGGTACGGATCTCGCCCCGGCAGCCGCGGATCTGCGCCCACCCCGTGATGCCGGGCTTGACCCGGTGGCGGGCGAGGTAGCGATCGATCTGGCGGGCGTAGAGCTCGTTGTGGGCGACGGCGTGCGGCCGCGGCCCCACGAGCGACATGTCGCCCTTGAGGACGTTGAGGAGCTGCGGCAGCTCGTCGAGACTGGTGCGGCGCAGGAAGGCGCCCAGAGGTGTCACGCGCGGATCGCCCTTGCGGGTGTGGCCGAGATCGGGCTCGGTCCCGTCGCCGCAGGCCTCGACCCGCATCGTGCGGAACTTCAAGACTTCGATGACCTCGCCGTTGAAGCCCCAGCGCTTCTGACGATAGAGCGCGGGCCCCGGCGAGGTGAGGCGGACCGCCGCCGCGATCACCAAGAGGAGCGGTGCCGTCGCCAGCAGCGCGAGGGCGGCCAGGGCCCGATCCTCGATCGCTTTGACGAGGATCGCCGTACCGCTCATCGGCCGCTCGAAGACCTGCAGGACGGGCACGCCGCCGAGCTGGGCGAGGCCGCGGTTCGGCAGATGGAAACCGATCAGATCGGTGCACAGCCGGACGTCGCAGGGCAGCGCCCGCAGTTTCTTGAGGCACTCGAGCAGCCGGCCTTCGGCGCTCCAGGGAAGCGCCACCACGACCTCGTCGACCCGGTGTTCGCGAGCGAAGCGCAGGAGGTCGTCGATCGTGCCGAGTACCGGATAGCCGCCGACGAATTCGGGCACCCGATCGCGCCGGTCGTCGAACAGGCCGATCAGCCGCACGCTGCGGTCGCGCTTGCGAACCTCCTCGACGAAGCGCTGGCCGAGCTCTCCCGCGCCCACGACCACCGTGTTGCGGCCGAGCCGACCCTCCCGCCGCCAGCGGGCGACGCGGAACGCGAGCAGGAGGCGCAGCCCGACGAGCCCCGAGGCCCCGCCGAGCGCCCACCCTTCGAGCCAGCCCGCGGGCAGAGGCGGAGCCGCGGGCGTGCCGAGCACGAGGGCGAAGAGTGCGGCCACGGCCATGGCCCAACCGGCGAGGGCGCGCAGCGCCTGGCCCACCATGTCGAGCCGGCGGCGGTCGCCGTAGGTGCCGGCGAGCTGGCAGAAGGACAGACCCAGGAGCAGGCCCAGGGCGAGCGCCCAGGGCAGGAGCGGATGGCGGGCCGGATCGGCGCCCGTGAGCAGGGCGGCCACGAGCCCGCTCGCGAGCAGGATCGCCCCGTCGGCGACCCGCACGAGCCCGCCCAGAACCTCCGGCGACAGCCAATCGCCGACATGGCCGGCCACCGGCGGATCGAGCCCGCGGCCCGATCCGACCGACCCCGCCTCCGTCGCGATCTCGCCCATGGTCCCGCCCGCTCCTGCCGCGGTGCCCACGCCGACCCATACAGGGCCGCGGTTAACGAAACCTTTCGGCGATGGAGGATAGTCGGCCGGCCGTCCCTCGATCTGTGCGTTAGGCCACGCGGGCGATTCGTCGCCCCGGGCGAGCCCGTGATTGCCGGGCACGAGCCCGGTCGCTATCATGTTGCGGTGCAACATGGCCGGCCGCAGAGGATCCGATGACCCAGCCGATCACCTCCCCGTCCCCGGCGTGCGGCGTGCCCTTCCCGCCGACAGCCGATCCGGTCGCCCTGCTGCGGGCGCAGCAACGCCTGCTCGGGGCGTGCGCCCGCAGCGGGCTGATCCTGGGCGAGGCGGCACGCGACTGCGCCGAGCGGCAGGTCGCGATCGGCCGCGCGGCGATGCGCGAGCTCTGGGCCGCGGCTCCGGCAGCAGCACGCGGCGAGCCAGCGGGTGCCGCGGCCGACTGGTTCGCCGGGCTCGTCCGGGAGCTGAGTGCGGGGCTCGAGGCGATGCGGCGCACCCTCCTCGAGGCGCAGCTCGCCGTTCTCGAGGAGCTGCGCCGGGCGGTCGCCGCCGAGCCCGCGGTCCGCGTGGAGACGGAGGCGGGCGCCGCAGCAGCCGCAGCGGTGCCGAGCGAGCCGGCAGCACCGGAGCCCGTCCCGGCGGCCGAGGCGCCGGGATCGATCGGGGCCGGTGCGCCGCAGCCCGCGCTCGCGGCGGAGGTGGCCACCGGCGCCGCGTCGGAGCGGCCCGGCGAGACGGGCGAGGTGGTGCGGCCGCGCCGGAGCCGGCGGATCGCCGGGCGGAGCTGAGCGGCGCCGGCGCTCAGCCGGCCCGTTCCCAACTCTCGAGCGTGGCGAGCCGGACCATCCCGAGGCTCTCGAGAAGGGCCGCGGAGGCGGCGCTCGCCGCACCCGCCCAGACCAACCGACACCCCCCTGCTCCTGCCGCGGCGAGGGCGGCGCGGGCGACGCTCCGGGCGAAACCACGCCGTCGGCGGCCGGGCCGGGTCCAGAGGCCGGCCAACTCGACCGCCGGTGGTCCGCCGAGCAGCGAGGCGGCGGCGACCGGCACTCCCTTCTCGTCGAGCCGGACCCAGGTGCGGACACTGCCGTCAGCGAGACAGGCGCGGAAAGCTTCTTCCTCGGCCGGGCGGGGCGGTGCGGCACCCAGGATCGCGTGCTGGGCCTCGAGCGTGGCGGCGAGCAGCGCCCGCTCGCTCGCGGCGTGGAGCCGGATCACCGGCTCCGCCGGCGCCGGTTCCAGCCCTGCCGCTCGCACGAGCACCGGCACGGCGAGCGTGCGGATCCAGCCCTCGGCGCCGAGTGCGGCGCGCAGGGCCGCCCGCCGCTCGGCCAGGAGCTCGATACGCGGCACGACGCCCTCGACCGCACAGCAGCCGACGAGCTCGCGAAGCGGCTCCTCCCATCCGCCCGGTTCCGCGCGGGGCAGCGCGAGTGCCCGCAAGAACGGATGCTCGACGGGGATCCGGAAGAGGTCGAAAGCGCCGATCGGCCGGGCCCGCACGGCTCGCTCGCAGGCCGCGTGCAGGCCGGCCTCGACCAGCGCCACCGGGTCCGCCCCGGCCGGCACGGGACTCACGGTCCGAGCACGGCGCAGAAGGCCCCTTTGGCCTTGACCGGCGCGCAAGCCGCCTCGGCCGCGGCACGGCTCGGGAAGCTGCCCACCACCAGCCGCCAGAAGGTGCCCTTGCCCGCGACCTCGACCGGCTCGGCCGGCAGGAGCTCGAGCCCGCGCAGGCTCGGATGCGCCGCCTCGAGCCGGGCCCACTCGGCGGGCAGCCGCGCCTTGTCCGCACCCGAGGCGAGGTGCAGGCGGAAGCCGCGGCCGCCGGTCGTCGCCGAGGCGGCCGGCGAGCCCGCGGCCGGGGCAGAGGAGGGCCGCGTTTCGGCCGTAAGCGCTCGGTCCATCGGCGTCGGGCTCGCCGATGCGGAAGCCGGCGGCGGCAGGTTTCGGAGCGGTGGTGCCACGAGCGGGCGGGGCGAGCCGGCGGGCTGCGGCCGGGCTTCCGTCGTGGTCCGGGCGGCCGCCGCGGGTGCCGACCCGGTCGGGGCGGCGGCGAGCGCCCGGCCCGCGGGGGCGGACCGCATCCGGGCGAGCGCCGCCTCGATCGCCTTCGTCGTCGCGTGGTCGGGGCCGAGGCTCGCGCGGGCGACCCGCGCCGCCCGCTCCTGCAGGTCGAGGGCGCCTCGGGCATCGCCCCGCTCGAACTCGAGCTGGGCCAGATTGTTGAGCGCCCGGGCGGTGTCCGGATGGTCGGGACCGAGCGAGTTCTCGAGCAGCGAGAGCGCCCGGCGGTAGAGGTCGGCGGCGGCATCGAGCCGGCCCTGGGCGCGCAGCACGAGGCCCAGATTGTTGAGGCTCGTAGCGAGCGCCGGTCCCCGCCCGCCCGCCGCCTCGTCGAGCCGGATCGCCCGGCGCAACAGCTCGGCCGCCCGGTCGAGCCGACCCATCCGCCGGTACACCTCGCCCAGATTGTTGAGGTCGACCGCGAGCGCCGGGTCGTCGGGCCCGAGCTTCCGCTCGGCGAGCTCGAGGACCTGCTCGAAGGCGCGAGCCGCCTCCTCGAGCTTGCCCGCCTCGAGCAGCGCGAGACCCCGCCGGTAGAGGCGGTCGGCCTCGTCGGCCGGCTGGGCCGCGAGGGGACCTCCGAGGATCAGCCAGAGAAGCGCGAACAGGAGCGGCAGGCGAGCGGGCATGGTGCGGACGGCTCCCGGTACGACCCGAGCCCAGGACCACGCGCTTCGCCGTCCTGTCCAGACCCTTCCGTGCTTCGCGGCCGCTGTGGCATGCAGCCCGGCGGCCGGGGACTTCACAGGAGGCGGGCGTGGCGATCGCGACACCGGAGGGGTATCGGGCTCTCGACGAGGCGAGCGTGCCGGCGCATCTGGCCGCGCTCCCGTCGATCCGGGCGCGGCTCGGCGGCCGACCCGAGGTCTGGCGGGTGCGCGAGGTCGGTGACGGCAACCTCAACCTCGTCTTCCTGGTCGACGGGCCCGAGGGTTCGGTCTGCGTCAAGCAGGCGCTTCCCTACGTCCGGCTCGTCGGCGAGAGCTGGCCCTTGGGCCTCGAGCGGGCGCGCTTCGAGTGGGAAGCGCTCCTGGTCGAGCATCGGCTCGCGCCGGGCCGCGTGCCCGAGCCGCTGCATTTCGACCCGAAGCTCTACGCGATCGTGATGGAGCGGCTCGCCCCGCACATCATCATGCGCCGGGGTACGATCGCCGCCACCGTCTATCCCCGTTTCGCCGAGCAGATCGCCGCGTTCCTGGCTCAGACGCTCTATTTCACGAGCGATCTCGGCATGCGGGCGGCCGAGCGCAAGAAGCTGCTCGAGCGCTTCGCCCCCAATGTCGAGCTGTGCAAGATCACCGAGGACCTGATCTTCACCGATCCCTACATGGTGCACGAGCGCAACCGCTGGACGAGCCCGCAGCTCGACGATGCCGCGCGCGCGATCCGCGAGGATCTGCCCTTGAAGCGGGCGGTGGCGCTCTTGAAGCTCAAGTTCCTCTGTGAACCGCAGGCCCTGATCCACGGTGACCTGCACACCGGCTCGATCATGGTCACGGCCGACGACACCCGTGTGATCGACCCGGAATTCGCTTTCGCGGGGCCCATCGGCTTCGACGTCGGCAAGCTTCTGGGCAACCTCCTCCTCGCCTACGCGAGCCAGCCCGGCCACGAGACCCGGCCGGGCGAGCGGGCGGACTATCGGGCCTGGCTGCTCGTGACCCTCGAAGAGGTCTGGAACGGCTTCGAACGCCGGTTCGTCGAGCTCTGGCGGACCCGGCCCGAGGGCGACGCGTTCCCGATCGCGCATTTCGGGGGGCCCGACGGTGCCCGCGCGCTCGAGGCCTCTCGCCGGGAATATCTGCGGCGGATCTTCGTCGACAGCCTGGGCTATGCCGGCACCTCGATGATCCGCCGCACGCTGGGCCTCGCCCACAACGCCGACATGGAGACGATCGCCGATCCCGACCGGCGGGCCGCTTGCGAGCGGCGCAATCTGCTCCTCGCCCGCGAGCTGATCGTCGAGGCCGAGCGGTTTCCGGACATCGCCGCGGTGGCCGATCGGGCGCGGATCGTGCTACGCGGATGAGCCGAACGCGGATCGGCGGCGTATATGCGCCATGGCACGACACGCCCGGAGCGGAGGAGCGCCCTTGAACCCGTCCCCCGTCTTGCTCGACCGGCTCGCCGCCGGCGCGGGCGAGCGCGGCCAGCCGCGACCACGTCCCTCGCGCGAGGAGGCGGAGGCCGCGGTCCGCACGCTCCTGCGTTGGATCGGCGAGGATCCCGACCGGGAGGGCCTTCAGGAGACGCCGCACCGCGTCGTCAAGGCCTTTCAGGAGCACTTCAAGGGCTATCTCGTCGACCCGGCCGACATCCTCCGCAAGACCTTCGAGGAGGTCGAGGGTTACGACGAGATGGTCATCCTCAAGGACATCTCGTTCGAGAGCCATTGCGAGCACCACATGGCGCCGATCGTGGGCAGGGCGCACGTGGCCTATCTGCCGGTCCGCCGGGTGGTCGGGATCTCCAAACTCGCGAGGCTCGTCGAGGCCTTCGCCAAGCGGCTGCAGATCCAGGAGCGGATGACGGCGCAGATCGCGGATGCGATCCAGGAGGTGCTGCAGCCGCGCGGGGTGGGTGTCGTGATCGAGGCGACGCACCACTGCATGACCACCCGCGGGATCCACAAGCCGGGTTCGCTCATGGTCACGAGCCGGCTGCTCGGCGAGTTCAAGACCAACCCCGACACCCGCCGCGAGTTCCTGGCGATCGTCGGCAAGAGCGGCGAGCCCTTGCGCTGACCGGCCGCGCCGCCCGCCGCTCGGGCGCGACCTCGGGCTCGGGCCCCGGGGCTCAGGCCTTGCGCAGAACGATCTCGACCCGCCGGTTGCGCTGCCGGCCCTCGGGATCGTCGCTACCGTCGGGCCGAGTATTGGGCGCCACCGGCCGGGTCTCGCCGAGGCCGCGGGCGAGAAGGCGGCCCGCGGGCACCCCGGCGCGCCGCACGAGCCAGTCCTTCACGGCCGCCGCGCGCCGTTCGGAGAGCTTCAGGTTGTAGCTGTCCGAGCCCTTGGCGTCGGTGTGGCCCTCGATCCGCACGGGCGCCTTCGGATAGGCCTTCAGGACCTCGGCCACCCGGTCGAGCGCCTCCTCCGCCTGCGGCCGCAGATCGGCCTTGTCGAAGTCGAACAGAACGTCCGCTTCGAGGGCGATCTGGATCTCCTCCGGGGTCACCTTGGCGCCGAGCTCGGCCAAGGCACCCTCGAGCCCGCTCGCGACACCCACGATGTCGAGTACTTTGCTCCCGATGTCGAGGATCTTCCCCGATGCGCCCGGCGGTACCGCTTCTGCGGGCTCGGAGCGGGCCGACCCGCCCGCCAGCCAGAGGGCCAGAGCGAGAAGCGGCGCCCGGGCGAGCCGGCGGCACACGGCCCGGCCCTCAGGGCGCATCGGTGATCGGCACGTCTTCGAAGGGTGGTGTGAGCGGGGTGAAATAGCTGATCGAGGTCACCTCCTTGGGCGGTGCCGGATAGCGGGCCCACCAGGTCCAGGCGGCTCCGGGCTCGAGCTTGACCCGGACCCCGCCACCGCCGTCGGACGGCGGGGCGAGCGGAGTCTTCTCGCTGTCCCGCAGCACGAAGTACTTCTTGTTCTTGGCCACCACGTAGAAGGCGTCGTAGTTGCGGTTGTCGACGACGTAGAACGTCTGCGCGCTGCGGGAGCCGTTCACCAGGCGCATCTGGATGGTGAGGACACCGTCCTTGCGGTGCGCCCGCGTGATCTCGGCGCCGATACCGGGCAGGTTGGTGTCCTGGCTGGCGAGCGCCTCGGCCGCCCGCACGGGTCGGACGCCGGCCGCGAGCAGCCCGCCGGTGATCCCGAGTGCCACGAGAGACCTGCGCAGCATGATCGGAGCCTCCCCTTCGGGGACCACCGCCGGCGAAACCGCTCGATCCCGCTCCCGCCCCGCCCGGGTCCCGATCGCTGCAGGGTCGGACCGTCGCGCCGGCCCGTCAAGCGGGCGGAGTCGGTCCGCTGGCCGCGGGCCCGATCAGGCGGCGCCGGCTGTCGGCCAAAAACGCGCCGAGCACGGCGGCCTGGGCGAAGGCGGCGATCGTGGCGACGGCGCTGCCGGTCAAAGGCGCGCCCGCACCGGCGATCGCGGCACCGAGGCTGCCCGCGACCATCGCCACGGGTGCACTGCAGGCCAGAAGACCCACCGCGGCCTGCGGCCAGACCGGGCCGGTCGCGCGCCAGGAGCGCTCGATCGCGAGCCCGCGCTCGCCGAGGGCGGCCGCCGCGAGCAGGAGGTGGAGCCGGGCGAAGACCAGCATCGCCGCCACCGTGCCGGCCGCGACCGCGAGCCCGATCCCGCCGATCGGCGCCAAGAGCGGCACGAGGGCGAGGCTCGGCAGGACGGCGAGCGCGCCCACCACGAGCTCGGCCAGCACGTAGCGGGCGACGTTGGCGTCGAGCGGGGCCAGGAGCGTGGGCGGCGGGTCGCTCAGGAGGACGGCGCGGATCCGGTGCACGGTGAGCGCGCTGAGCCCGAGCCAGCTCACGAGCAGGAAGGGCAGGGCCAGGAGGTCGGCCCCCGAGGGAGCGGGCGCACCGGCAGTCGGCGCCGGGCCGCCGCCGAGCGCCGTCACGAGATCGCCCAGAAGACTGAGGAGCACCCAGAGCCCGCCCGCGCGCAAGACGGCCTGGCGATCGTTCCAGCTCTGCCGGTAGGCGGCGGCGACCATCGCCGCCACCGGATAGGCCGTCGCTCGGGGCCCGCTCGCCACCGCGATCAGCTCGGCCGGGTCGCCGCGAGCGAGGGCCGCTGCGCGATCTTCGCCTCCCAGCCGGCGAGCCGCGGCCGGCCGTCGCGCCAACGGTCGTCGGCGAAGCGGAAGTCGAGATAGCCGAGCGCACAGGCGATCGCGAGCGTGCCGATGTCGATCCGCCCTGCGAACCCCTCGCATTCCTGCTCGAGCCGGTCGAGGGCGCGGGTCACCTTGAGCTTCTGGGCGGCGATCCAGTCGGGCCAGCGCAAGGGCTCCGGGCGCAGGAAGGTCTCGTAACGCACGCCGACCGCGGCATCGAGGATGCCGTCGGCGAGGGCTTGCAGGCGCAAGGCTTCGAACCGCGCAGGAGCCTCGGCCGGGAAGAGCTTCGGGCCCGCGTGCAGCCCGTCGAGATACTCGCAGATCACCCGCGAATCGTAGAGCGCGCTGCCGTCGTCGAGCTCGAGGCAGGGGATCTTGCCGAGCGGGTTGGCGGCACAGACCGCCGTATCGGGGGCGATCGGGCTCAGGCTCGCGTCGCGGCGCTCGACCCGAGGCCAGAGGCCGGTCTCGTGCAGGACCACCGCGACCTTGCGGCCGAAGGGCGAGGCCGGGCTCGTGTGCAGGCGCAAGGGGGTCTCCTCCGTCCGTGGTTGCCGCCACCGGTCCATAGCAGCCCCTCGGTCGGGCGGGCCAGAGCGGCGGCCGGCTTGCCCGGAGTTCGGGGGTATGCGAAGGGTCGGGTGGCCGAAGGGGGAGGTGCGCGCCGTGGCCAGCGAGGAGCAACGGCTCGTGGCCGAGACCGCGCGGGCCTTCGCCCGCGAGCGGCTGGCTCCCAACGCCGCCGCCTTCGAGAAGGCCGGGCGAATCCCGCCCGAGATTCTGCGCGAGCTCGGCGCGCTCGGCTTCCTCGGCATGACGGTGCCGCCCGAATGGGGCGGAGCCGGCGCCGACCATGTCTCCTACGCACTCGCGCTCATGGCGATCGCCGGGGGCGACGGCGCCACCTCGACCGTCGTGAGCGTGCAGAACGCGCCCGTCAACGCACTCCTCCTGCGCTACGGCAGCGAGGCGCAGAAGCGGCGTTGGCTCGTGCCCCTCGCCCGCGGCGAGATGATCGGCGCCTTCGCGCTCACCGAGCCGCAGGCGGGCTCGGACGCCGCCAACCTGGCCACCCGGGCGGTCCGCAAGGGCCGCGGCTGGGTGCTCGACGGTACCAAACAGTTCATCACGAGCGGCCGGATCGCGAGCCTCTGCATCGTCTTCGCGGTGACCGACCCGTCCCGCGGCAAGCGCGGGCTCTCGGCCTTCCTCGTCCCGACCGACCGGCCCGGCTACAAGGTCCTCAAGGTCGAGGAGAAGCTCGGCCAGAAGGCCTCCGACACCTGCGCGCTCGCCTTCGAGGGCCTCGAGCTCGAGGAGGACGCGCTGTTGGGAGCGGAGGGCGAGGGCTACCGGATCGCGCTATCGGCGCTCGAGACCGGCCGGGTCGGGATCGCCGCGCAGTCGGTCGGCATGGCCGAGGCGGCGCTCGAGCACGCGATCGCTTACGCCCGCGAACGACGCGCCTTCGGCCGGTCGATCCTCGACCACCAGGCGGTCGCCTTCCGCCTCGCCGAGGCGCGCACCCGGCTCGAGGCGGCACGCCAGCTGACCCTCCACGCCGCCCGTCTCCTGGACGCCCGCGAGCCGGCCCTCGAGGCCGCCTGCATGGCCAAGCTCTTCGCTTCCGAGACCGCCGAGGCGGTCTGTTCGGCGGCGATCCAGACGCTCGGCGGCTACGGCTATCTCGAGGATTTCCCGGTAGCGCGGATCTGGCGCGACGTGCGGGTGTGCCAGATCTACGAGGGCACCTCCGACGTGCAGAAGATCCTGATCGCCCGCGGGCTCGGAGCTCGGGCTTGATGCCGCCGCTCGGCGATCTGACGGTGGTCGATCTCTCCACCCTCCTGCCGGGCCCGCTCGCCACCCGGATCCTCGCCGCGGCAGGTGCGCGGGTGGTCAAGGTCGAACGGCCCGGCGGGGAGGACATGCGGCGCATGCCCCCGCTCTCGGACGGGCGCTCGCTCGTCTACGAGATGCTGAACGCCGGCAAGGAGATCGTCGAGCTCGACCTCAAGGACCCGGCCGACCGCGAGCGGCTCGAGGTCGTGCTCGCCTCGGCGGATGTGCTGGTCGAACAGTTCCGCCCGGGGGTGATGGCCCGGCTCGGGCTCGATCCGGTGGCGCTGCTCGAGCGGTACCCGAAGCTCGTGATCTGCTCGATCACGGGCTACGGCCAGACGGGTCCGCTCGCCCAGACCGCCGGCCACGATCTCGACTATCTGGCCGAGGCCGGGCTGCTCGCGCTCGCCCAGACAACGGCCGAGGGCCTGCCGGCCCTACCGGCCGTGCTCCTGGCCGACATCGCGGGTGGCGCCTATCCCGCGGTGATGGCGATCCTCTTGGCGCTCCTCGAGCGCCACAGGAGTGGCCGGGGCCGCCATCTCGACGTGGCGATGGCGCCCAACCTTCTGACGCTCGTGCCATGGGCGCTCGCCCAGGGCCTCGGCGGGCTCGGCTGGCCGGCTCCGGGCAGTGGGCTCACCGGCGGCGGCTCGCCGCGCTACGCCGTCTACCGCACCGCCGACGGCCGGCTGCTGGCCGCCGCCCCGCTCGAGGAGCGGTTCTGGCAGCAGTTCTGCGAGGCGATCGATCTGCCACCCGCCCTGCGCGACGATGCCGCCGATCCCGAGGGTACGCGGCGGGCGGTGGCGGCGCGGATCGCCCGCAAGACGGCGGCGGAGTGGGAGCGGTTGCTCGCCGGGCTCGACACCTGCTGTGCTCCGGTCCGCACGCTCGCCGAGGTCGCGGAGCACCCGCAGTTCCGCGACCGATTCCGCCGGCGCGCGGACGGGCTGCCCGTCTTGCCGCTGCCCCTGCCCGAGGGGCTCTCGGCCGAGGGCGCTTGAGCTTCAAGCGGGCACTGCTTCCGGTTCGCCCGCCCGCTGCGCTGCGCTCGCGCCCGAGCGCGCGGAGGTCGGCGTCGCTTGGGCTGCACCGGCACCGAGGAGGGCCGCGAAGGTGACGGCGACCGCGGGGATCTGCAGGGCGAAGTCGACGAGCGCGTGCAGGCCGGTGCAGACCGTGGCGGCCGCCGCCACGAGCGGGAACAGCTGGTCGCGCCGGCGGACCAGCACACCGCGCACACAGAGGCCGAGGATCAGGAGGGGGCCCAGATAGAGCAGCGCCGTCGCCGGCAGGCCGAGCTCGACCGCGTGCTCGAGCGGGGTGTTGTGCAGCCGGTCGAACACCGTGGTGAAGCGGGCGTCGCGATAGAGGTGGAAGACCTGCTCGAAGCCGCCGTAGCCGTGACCGGTCCAGGGCCGGTCGGCGATCGCCTCGAGGGCGAGGCCGTAGGCGGCGGCGCGCGTGCCGGCCTCGAGGTTCGCTTCGCCGCCGAGCTCGTCGAGCCGCTCGAGCGTGCCGGCACCGCTGTAGGCGACGAGTGCACCCACGAGCCCGAAAGCGAGCAGGAGCGTGGCGACCAGCACGCGGGGTCCCGGCCGGGCGGCCAGGAAGACCAGGAGGAGCAGGGTGGCGATGCCGGCGAGCCCGCTCAACAGGCCGCCGCGGGAATGGGTGAGCAGCATGGCCGTAGCGAGCAGGAGGACCGCCACGAGAAGGGGGCTGCGCCGGCCGAACAGCCGGCCCAGGAGCTCGGCCGCGCGCCTCCGCAGATCGGCCACGCCGCGCGCGGCGAGCACCGTCTCGACCAGGAGGCCCAGGGCCGCGAGCAGCGCCAGGTTGCCGTAGGCCGCGAAATGGTTGCGATTGACGAAGGTGGCGGTGACGTCGCCGATGTACCAGGTCTTGGCCTCGGCCAGCAGCCACTCGATCCCGCCGAAATGGAGGACCAGTCCGACCGCGGCGTAGAGCGTGCCGATCACCACGATCGCGACCAGCAGCCGGCGCGCCCGACGGCTGTGCTGACAGAGTGCGAAAGCCAGCCAGAAGACGCCCCAATAGGCGAGGAGCCGCATCGCCGCGTCGCGCGCGTTCCAGGGATCGATCGCGAGCGTCGGCTCGACCTGGGCACCGTAGCCGCGCGCCGTCTCCCAGACCGGATGGGCGGTGAGCAGCGGATGGAGGCCCGGCACGTCGGCCCGGACCTGGAACCCGATCCACAGCAGCACGAGGCCCGAAGCGACCATCGCGAGCCCGACCGGCCAGGGGATCCGCAACCGCTCCGGCAGGGCGAGGCTCGCGCTCGCCCAGAGCAGCACGAGCAGGCCGATCGAAAGCGCGAGCACCGCCCACGACCAGGGCCGGTTGCTGCCGAGCGGCAGGGGCGCCCAGGCGAGGACGGCGATCAGGAGGGCGAAGACGATGGACTGGGGCCAGCGTGGCCCGTGGGTGACGGCCATGGCGGGTTCCGCTGTCGCCGGTCTCACAACCCAGGGTAGTGCAAACTCCGGCCCCGTGACAAGCATCCGGCAGCGGCGGCCGGCGACCGCGGGGCGCGACCGGAAGGCCCCTGGCCGAGGCCGTGGGCGAGGGCTACATCTGGTGCATGAACACGCTCATCGTGCTCCTGTTCCTGTTCATGGGGGCGACCGCCACCGTGCTGCTGGTGGGCGTGGTGGGCTTCTCGCTCGGGGGCCGCTTCAACGAGCGCTGGGGCAACAAGCTCATGCGCGCGCGCGTCGGGTTGCAGCTCGTGGCCGTGGTGATCCTCGGCCTCTTGCTCGCCGCGAACGGCTGAGACCCGGCGGATCGCGAGGCCGGAGCCCCGATGGTCGCGCTCACCCGCATCTACACCCGCGGCGGCGATCGGGGCCGCACTTCGCTCGGCGACGGCACCCGGGTCGCCAAACACAGCCCGCGCGTCGAAGCCTATGGCACGGTCGACGAGGCGAACGCGGCCATCGGGCTCGCCCGCCTGCACACCGAGGGCGAGGCCGATGCGATGCTCGCCCGTATCCAGAACGACCTCTTCGATCTCGGCGCCGATCTCTGCCGGCCGGGTGGCGAGGCCGACGACGGCAGGCTCCGGGTGATCGACGGCCAGGTGGAGAGGCTCGAGCGGGAGATCGACGCGTTGAACGCCGAGCTCTCGCCCTTGCGCTCCTTCGTCCTACCGGGCGGCACGCCGGCCGCGGCTTTTCTCCATCTCGCGCGCACCGTGGTCCGCCGGGCCGAGCGGCTGGTCGTGGCGCTTTCCGAGAGCGAGGCCGTCAACCCGGCCGTGATCCGCTATCTCAACCGGCTCTCCGACCATCTCTTCGTCCTCGCTCGCTGGCTCAACGACAAGGGGGCGGGGGACGTGCTCTGGGTCCCGGGGGCCCATCGCTGAGACGCGGGCGAGGCGGCTCGCCGCAGGTGAAAACGGGAAGTGTTGGCGATCGTTGACAAGGACCGGGGGGCGCCCTAGCCTCCCTTGTGCGCTGCAACAAAATGTGGCGGGCCAAAGCGCACGCCCGGGCGGGCGAGCGATCGAGAGGAAGCGGCGATGCGGGTGCTCGTGCCCGTCAAGCGGGTCGTCGACTACAACGTCAAGATCCGGGTCAAGGCCGACCAGAGCGGGGTCGACGTCACCGGCGCGAAGATGTCGATGAACCCGTTCGACGAGATCGCCACCGAGGAGGCGATCCGCTTGAAGGAACGCGGTGTGGCGAGCGAGATCGTCGCGGTCTCGATGGGCGAGGCCAAGTGCCAGGAGACGCTCCGGACCGCGCTCGCCATGGGGGCCGATCGGGCGATCCTGGTCGAGACGACGGTCGAGCTGCAGCCGCTCGCGGTGGCCAAACTCTTGAAAGCGATCGTCGAGCGAGAGCAGCCCGGCCTCGTGCTGATGGGCAAGCAGGCGATCGACGACGACAGCAACCAGACCGCACAGATGCTCGCGGGCCTGCTCGGCTGGCCGCAGGCGACCTTCGCCTCGAGGATCGAGATCGCCGACGGTGCCGCCACGGTGGCTCGCGAGGTCGACGAGGGCATCGAGACGATCCGGGTCCGCCTGCCGGCGGTGGTGAGCGTCGATCTCAGGCTCAACGAGCCGCGCTACGCCTCCTTGCCGAACATCATGAAGGCCAAGAAGAAGCCCTTGGACGTGTTGACCCCCGAAACGCTCGGCGTCGATCCGGCTCCGCGCCTCGATTATCTGCGGGTCGAGGAGCCGCCCAAGCGCAAGGCGGGCGTCAAGGTGGGCTCGGTCCAAGAGCTCGTGGCCAAGCTCAAGAGCGAGGCGGGGGTCGTCTGAGATGAGCGTGCTCGTCCTCGCCCAGCACGACAACCGGACCCTCGACAAGGCCACGCTGCACACCGTGGCGGCCGCCGGCAAGCTGCCGGGGCCGATCCACGTCCTGGTCGCGGGGCGGGACTGTGGTGCGGTCGCCGAGGCGGCCGCCGCCCTCGAGGGCGTGGCCAAGGTGTTGCGGGTCGAGCATCCGGCCTACGCGAACCCGCTCGCCGAGGATCTGGCCGCCCTGCTCGTTTCGCTCGCGGCCGACTACGACCATCTGCTCGCGCCCTCGACCACCTTCGGTAAGAACGTGATGCCGCGGGCGGCCGCGCTCCTCGACGTGGCCCAGGTGAGCGACGTGGTCGAGATCCTGGGTCCCGACACCTTCAAGCGCTACATCTACGCCGGCAACGCGCTCGCCACGGTCCGCAGCCGGGACTCCCGCCGGGTGCTGACCGTGCGGACGACCGCCTTCCCGGCGGCCGCGAGCGGCACCGGCCGGGCCGAGATCGCCACCGTGGCGGCGATCGAGCCGACCGGCCTTGCGACCTTCCTCGGCCGCGAGGTCGCCAAGCGCGAGCGGCCCGAGCTCACCTCGGCCCGGATCGTCGTCTCGGGTGGCCGCGGCCTGGGCTCGGGCGAGAACTTCAAACTGCTCGAGGAGCTCGCGGACGTGCTCGGTGCGGCGGTCGGCGCCTCGCGTGCCGCGGTCGACGCGGGCTTCGTGCCGAACGACTACCAGGTCGGTCAGACCGGCAAGATCGTCGCCCCCGAGCTCTACGTGGCGGTCGGTATCTCGGGGGCGATTCAACACCTGGCCGGAATGAAGGACAGCAAGGTCATCGTCGCCATCAACAAGGACGAGGAGGCGCCGATCTTCCAGGTCGCCGACTACGGGATCGTGGGCGACCTCTTCAAGATCGTCCCCGAGCTGACCGCCGAGCTGCGCCGGGCGCGCGGCTGAGCGACGCGGAGAGCGAGCATGGCGCCGGCCCCCTACCAGCCGAAGGGCTACCCGCCGATCCCCGAGATCCGCCGGGTGGGCGTGATCGGCGCCGGCCAGATGGGTGGCGGCATCACCCAGGTGGTGGCGGTGGCCGGCCTCGAGGTCCGGCTGCTGGACGTCGATCCCGAGGCCGTGCAGCGGGCGCGTGCCGCGATCGAGGCGCGCCTTTCCCGCCAGGTCGCCAAGGGCGTTCTGAGCGAGGCTCAGAAGGCCGCCGCGCTGGCCCGCATCCATCCGGCCACGAGCTACGCCGAGTTCGCCGACTGCGACCTCGTGATCGAGGCGGCGACCGAGAACGAGGAGATCAAGCGCCGGATCTTCAAGGAGCTCGTCCCTCATCTGGCGCCTGCGGCGCTGATCGCCACCAACACCTCCTCGATCTCGATCACCCGGCTCGCCGCCGTCACCGACCGGCCCGAGCGCTTCATCGGCATGCACTTCATGAATCCGGTGCCGGTGATGAAGCTCGTCGAGCTGATCCGCGGCATCGCCACCGAGGAGGACACCTACCAGGCGGCCAAGACGTTCGTCGAACGGCTCGGCAAAACCTCGGTCACGGCCGAAGACTTCCCGGCCTTCATCGTCAACCGAATCCTCCTGCCGATGATCAACGAGGCCTGCTACACGCTCTACGAGGGCGTGGGCACGGTCGAGAGCATCGACACCGCGATGAAGCTCGGGGCCAACCACCCGATGGGGCCGCTCGAGCTCGCCGATTTCATCGGCCTCGACACCTGCCTCGCCATCATGCAGGTCCTGCACGACGGGCTCGCCGACACGAAGTACCGGCCTTGTCCGCTCCTCGTGAAGTATGTCGAGGCGGGCTGGCTCGGCCGCAAGGTCAAGCGCGGCTTCTACGACTATCGCGGCGAGACGCCGATCCCCACCCGCTGAGGGCGTTCCACGCCCGGACCGCCCGGCGGGCCCTCGGGCCGCGACCGCCCGAGGGGTGGAGGCGATCGGCGGGCGCGGCGCGGCGCGCCCACCGCGGTCCCGATCTCTCGCCGGGCCCAGCGGATCGCCTTCCGCTCGATGCGGTCGGTTCGGAAGCGGAGGCCGGCCCGGTCGATCGGCTCGGCCTGCAGAACCCCTGGTTGCCCACCGAACAGATGGTGCGTCGGTTCGACACCGGGCGCAGCTCGGAACGTCATCCGCTCGTCCCGGGGAGGCGGGTCGCGCGAGTGGCCCGCAGCGCGCGGCAGGCCCGGTCGATCGCGACCGTCTGCGACACGGCCCGGCGCCGAAGGTCACGAACGGTCCGGGCGAGGCGCCGGAAACCGCGCAGCTGGGGATGCAGCAGATCGAGCACCGATACGGGGACGGTATCGCCGATCCCTTCCGATCCGTGCGCTGCCGCGGCGGCCGACAGCGCGACTCCGACGCGGTCCGGCGCACCCCGCGAGCGCGCTTGCCCGTCGCCTCGCGCGGTGCGATGAGGCCGGCCATGGCGACCGGCGAGCTGCGGTTCGAGCGGCAGCACCTTCTCGGCATCGAGGGCCTCGAGGCCGGCGAGATCGAGTATCTGCTCGACCTCGCGGACGGCTTCGTCGAGCTCAACCGGCAGAGCGAGAAGAAGCTCCAGCTCTTGCGCGGCCGCACGCTCGTCAACCTGTTCTTCGAGCCCTCCACGCGCACCCAGACGAGCTTCGAGCTCGCCGGCAAGAGGCTCGGGGCGGACGTGGTCAACATGGCGGTCGCCCGCTCTTCGGTGGTCAAGGGCGAGACCCTGATCGACACGGCGATGACCTTGAACGCCATGCACCCCGACCTCCTCGTGGTCCGCCACCACGAGAGCGGGGCGGTGGCGCTGCTCGCCCGTCACGTCCGTTGCGCGGTCGTCAACGCCGGCGACGGTGCCCACGAGCACCCGACCCAGGCGCTGCTCGATGCGCTCACCATTCGCCGCCGCAAGGGACGCATCGCGGGGCTCACGGTCGCGATCTGCGGCGACATCCTGCACTCCCGCGTGGCGCGCTCGAACATCCTGCTGCTGCGCACCATGGGGGCCCGGGTTCGGGTGGTGGCGCCGCCCACGCTCCTGCCGGCCGCGGTCGAGAGCCTGGGCGTGGAGGCCGTGACCGACATGCGGCGGGGGCTCGAGGACGCCGACATCGTCATGATGCTGCGGTTGCAGAGCGAGCGCATGCAGGGCAGCCTCGTGCCTTCGGTGCGCGAATATTTCCACTTCTTCGGGCTGACCCACGACAAGCTCCGAGCCGCCCGGCCGGATGCGATGATCATGCACCCGGGCCCGATGAATCGCGGGGTCGAGATCGACGGCCCGGTCGCCGACGACATCAACAGGAGCGCCATCCTCGACCAGGTCGAGATGGGGGTGGCGGTCCGCATGGCCGTGCTCGATGCGCTCACGCGCCGGCTGCGCGCCAACCGTTGAGGATTTTTCGTCGCACTACTGTAGCGCGCTTGCTGTTGCGAGAGGAAACATTCTCGGTTGCGTGGATGGGCCTCCCGGGCTAGAGAGGATCGGGGGATCAGAGGGATTCTCCAGCCAGGAGGGAGGACGAGATGGCCGATTCGTCACGCGCCGGTGAGACCGCCGGCTGGGGGCCCGCCACCGGACCGCTGTTCGATGCCTGGATGCGGGCGAGCCGTGCCTGGATGGAGGCCACCGGCCGTTGCGGCGCCAGCATGATCGCCTTCGTGGGCGAACGGCTCGAGGCCGACCTCGAGCACGGCAAACGGCTCGCCGAATGCCGCGATCTGGTGGCCCTCGGCGCGGCCCAGGGCGAGTGGCTGCGGCGGGCCGTGGAGGACTATCGCCGGGCGATCGAGCAGCTCTCGGCGGAGATGGCCGCCGGCCTCGAGGCGCTGCGCGAGGAGACCCGGACGGCGGCGGCGGCCGCGGCCGCACCCGCCGAGACGGCCGAGACCCGCGCCCGCGAACGGCGCGCCGCCTGACCTCGACCCGGCGGGCGGCGACGCCCGCCGGTGCTTGCCGGGGCGGCCGGAGCCGCGCATAGGCTTCGCCCATGAGCCGCCCTCTCCTCGTTCTCGACGCACGCCTGCTCGACCCCGCGAGCGGGTCGGATCGTCGCGGTGGTCTGCTCGCCGTCGGCGGCCGGATCGCCGAGTTCGGACCGCAGGTGACGGGCACGCTCGCCCCGCCCGGCACCGAGGTGGTCGACGCCCGCGGCGCCTGTCTCGCCCCGGGCCTGGTCGATCTTCGGGTGGGATTCGGCGAGCCCGGTGCGGAGCACAAAGAGCGCTTCGAGAGCGGCTGCAGGGCCGCGGTCGCGGGCGGGATCACCTCGCTCGCCCTCCTGCCCGACACCGATCCGCCGATCGACGATCCGGCGATGGTCGAGTTCGTCGCCCGTCGCGCTCGCCAGGCCAAGCTCGCCAAGGTCTATCCGATGGCGGCCGTGACCCGCGGTCTCGCCGGCCGCGAGCTGGCCGAGCTCGGCCTCCTCAAAGCCGCGGGTGCGGTCGCCTTCACCGACGGCTTCGCTGCGGTGGCGGACGCGCGGCTCATGCGGCGCGCGCTCGCCTATGCGAGCATGCTGGACGCGCTCGTCGTCCAGCATCCCGAAGAGCCGGCGCTCGCCGCCGGCGGGGCCATGAACGAGGGCCCGGTCGCCACCCGCCTGGGCCTGCCCGGTATCCCGGCGGTGGCCGAGGTGATCATGATCGAGCGCGACCTGCGCCTCCTCGAGCCTGGTCGCGGCCGGTTGCACGTGGCGCATGTGACCACCGCGGCGGCGGTCGCTGCGATCCGCGCCGCCAAGGCCCGTGGGCTCGCCGTCACCTGCGACACCACGCCGCATCACCTGCTCCTGACCGAGGCCGAGGTGGAGGGCTACCGGACCTTCGCCAAGGTCTCCCCCCCGCTGCGCGGCGAGGCCGATCGGCTCGCCCTGATCGAGGGCCTGATCGACGGCACGATCGACGCGATCGCCTCCGATCACCGGCCGCAGGACCAGGACAGCAAGCGGCTGCCCTTCGGCCAGGCGGCGTTCGGGGTGGTGGGCCTCCAGACCCTGCTCGCCGCTTCGCTCGAACTCTTCCACACCGGTCGGATGGGTCTACTCGAGCTCCTGCACAAGCTGACCGCGGCACCGGCCGCGATCCTCGGCCTCGAGGCCGGGCGGCTCCAGCGCGGTGCCCCGGCCGACCTCGTCCTGTTCGATCCCGACGCCGCCTGGACGGTGACCGAGAAGGGCCTGCTCTCGCTCGCCAAGAACACCGCCTTCGAAGGTCGCACCCTTCGCGGCCGGGTGCTGCGCACCTGGGTCGACGGGCGCTGCGTGTTCGAGGCCGAGCCCTGAGCGGGACAGAGCGCTCGGCGGAGCCGGCCGTGTCGCGCAGCCTCGTCGAACGAACGATCGGCCTGGCACTCCTCGCACTCCTGGTCTGGCTCGTCTTGTTGATCGTCCGCCCCTTCGCCGGGGCGCTCATTTGGGCGATCGTGCTCGCCGTCGCCCTCTGGCCGCTGTTCGCGCGGCTGCGCGCGGCCACGGGCGGCCGCCGGGTCGCGGCCGCGCTTCTCGTGACCCTCCTCCTGTTCGCGGTCATGGTCGTGCCGATCGTCCGGCTCGCGCTCGACGTCGGCCGCCAGGTCGACGAGCTCGTCCGGCTCGGCAACGAGCTCTCGCGCGCGCCCGCCCCGAACCCGCCGGCTTGGCTCGCCGCTCTGCCGGTTCTGGGTGGCTGGGTGGCCTCCTTCTGGTCGACGCTCCTGGTCGACCGCGAGGCGGCCGTGGGTCAGCTCCTGCCCTACCTCAAAGACGTCGGCCCCTGGCTCATCGAGTTCGGCGCCGGGCTCGGCCGAGTGGCGCTCGAGCTCCTGCTCTCCATCCTCCTGACCGGTCTCCTCCTGGTCCACGGAGAGCTCTGCGCCGACTATGTCCGTCGCTTCGTGGTGCGGATAGGCGGCGAGCGGGCCGAGCATCTGGTCGACGTCGCCGGCGGGACGGTGCGCGCCGTGGCACTCGGGGTCGTCGGCACGGCGATCGTCCAGGCCCTCTTGGCGCTCGTGGGCTACGTGGTGGCGGGCGTGCCGGCCGCCGGCCTGCTCGCCGTGCTGGTTTTCGGCTTCAGCGTCGTCCATCTTCCCGTGGTGCTGGCCGGGCTGCCGGCCGCCGCCTGGCTCTTCTATCAGGAGGGCCCGAGCGCCACCGCGATCGGCCTTTCGATCTGGATCGTCGCGGTGAGTGTGATCGACAATTTCTTGCGCCCCTATCTCATCAGTCAGGGCACGCGGCTGCCGGTCCTGCTCATCATCCTGGGGGTGGTCGGCGGCGTGCTCGCCTTCGGTGCCATGGGCCTGTTCTTCGGCGCGGTCGTGATCGCCGTCGCTCATCGCCTGCTGCTCGACTGGCTCGACCAGCCGGAGGGGGGCGCGGACGAGCTGCGGGACGGCCCCTAGGCTGCTAGGCTCGGGTCGAGGGGAGGGGAGGACGGCGATGGTCGAACCCCTGGGCGGTTGGCTCTATTGGCTGCCGCTGCTCGCGGCCTTCCTCGTTGGTTATCTGGCGGGCTCGATCCCCTGGGGCGTGCTGCTCACCCGGTTCGCCGGGGCGGGCGACGTGCGGGCCATCGGCTCGGGCAACATCGGCGCCACCAACGTGTTGCGGACCGGCCGGCGCGGGCTCGCCGCCGCCACCCTCGCGTTCGACTTGCTGAAGGGCTTCCTGCCGGTCTGGGTCGCCTGGAGCTGGACCGGGCCGGACACCGCGATCGCGGCCGGGGCCGGCGCGGTGATCGGCCACTGCTTTCCCGTCTGGCTCGGCTTCAAGGGCGGCAAGGGCGTCGCCACCGCGGGGGGCGTGATCCTGGCCCTGACCCCGCTCGTGGTGCTGCCCGCTCTCGCGGTCCTGGCCCTCGCCTTCGCGGTCACGGGCTGGGTCTCCCTGGGCTCGATCCTGGCGGCTCTCGCGGCGCCGCTCGCCGCCTGGGTTCTCGGCGACGTCCAGGCGGCCGAGCTCTACCTCCTGCTCGCGGCGCTCGTGATCTTCCAGCACCGCGCCAACATCGTCCGCCTGGTCGAAGGGCGGGAGCCGCGGACCTCGCTGGGGCGCAGACCCGGCTGAGCGGTCCGGCGCTCGCAGGACGAGGTGCCAGAGGTGCCAGCGTTTGCCGACCCCCTTGGGCGTGAGGGCGTGCGCTTCCTCCTCCTGCCGCCACTCGACCCGGAGACCCTCGAGCAGCGCGTCGAGCTCGGCTGTCCGATGCACCGTCACACCCGGGCGCCCGGCCCACGCGTCGCGGGGGCCGAGGAGCTGACAGGCGATCCGCCCGCCCGGCCGCAGCGCGGCCCGGAGCCGCGCCCAGACGACCGGGAAACGCTCGGGAGACACGAGGAACAGGGCGAAGCTCGAGACCAGGAGGTCGGCCGCCGGTGGAACCGCGTCCTCGATCCGCTGGGCCCAGAGCAGCAAGCGCGGGGCGGCCGTCGCCGGTACGCGGCGGGCGAGCGCAGCGAGCGCCTCGGGCCGCCGGTCGAGCGCGACGACGCGCCAGCCGCGCTCGAGGAGCGGGATCGTGTCGCGGCCGATGCCGCAGCCGAGATCGACGGCGAGGCCCGGCGGGCGACCCTCGGCCGCGAACCGCTCGAGGGCCAGGAGTACGGTCGTGCGCGGTGGGCCACCGCCGGCGATCCGGTCGTAGGCCGCGAACTTCGAAGCATCCGTCACGGTGCAGCGGCTCCGACGCGGCGGTGAGCGAGGCGGGGCGCAACCGGGCCCCGCCCCGCCATCGAGCGAGCGCTACGGGCCCGCCGAACGGCCCCGGTTCGTCCCGCCGCCGGGCGATCCTAGGGGGGGCCTCGCAAGCGGGCCAGGGTGGCGCGGCCGAGCCGGTGCTTGTCGCCGGCTCCGGATTGATACAACCTACAGTTCATGAGCGCGATCGACGGTTCGCCCGTGTCTCGGCTCGATCCGGCCGAACGGTTCGCCCGCCTTCGCCTCGCCCGCTCGCCGGGCATCGGACCCAAGAGCCATCGCCGGCTGATCGAGCGCTTCGGCAGCGCTCGCGCCGCGGTCGAGGCCCTGCCGCGGCTGCTCGCGACCGGCCGCTGGCCCGGGGTCGAGCTGGCCGCGCGCGATCCGGTCGAGGCCGAGCTCGAGGCGATCGAGGCCCTGGGTGCGCGCCTGCTGCTCCTGGACGAGCCCGACTATCCCGAGCGGCTGCGCGCGCTCGCCGACGCCCCACCGGTGCTCCTGGCGCGCGGCGCGGTGGAGCTCCTGGGGCGACCGTCGGTCGCGGTGGTCGGGGCGCGCAACGCCAGCGCCCATGGACGCCTGCTCGCGGCACGGCTCGCTCGCGAGCTGTCGGAGGCCGGCCTCGTCGTGGTCTCCGGGCTCGCCCGCGGGATCGACACCGCCGCCCACGGCGGCGCCCTCGAGGGACGGAGCTCGACCGTCGCGGTCCTGGCGAGCGGGATCGACCGGCCCTACCCCGAGGAGAACGCCGAGCTCCTCGAACGCATCGCCGGCGCAGGCTGCGCCGTGAGCGAGCGGCCGCTCGGCGCGGAGCCCCAGGCTCGCCATTTCCCCCGCCGCAACCGGATCATCGCGGGTCTGGCGCTCGGTGTCCTCGTGGTCGAGGCGGCGCCCGCCTCGGGCTCGCTCATTACCGCCCGGCTCGCGCTCGAGGCGGGCCGCGAGGTCATGGCGATCCCCGGCAGCCCGCTCGACCCGCGGCACCAGGGTACCAACCGACTCCTGCGAGAGGGGGCGCATCTGATCGAGACGGCGGCCGACGTGCTCGAGGTGCTGGGTGTCACGGCGCGACCGGCGGTTGCCGCCGTGCCCGCCGAGCAGCCGATCCGCGGCGTGCCCACGGCCGTCGCGGCCCGCCGGCCGGTGCCGAAGCCGGCCGGCGAGCGAGTCCCGCCTCGCCCGCCGCCCGCCGAGGAGGAGAGCTCGGCCACCGCCCGCCTCGTTCTCGAGGGGCTCGGCGTCGAGCCCGTGGCGATTGACGATCTGGCACGTCAATGCCAGATCAGCCCGGCCGTGATCCAGGACGCCCTCCTCGAGCTCGAGCTCGCGGGCCGGGTGGAGCGTCACCCGGGCAATCGCGTGGCGCGCCGGGCCCGCTGACGCCCCGGCACGGTGCGAGAGCGAGCCAGAGCTTCGGGTCTCCATGGACGTCGTCGTCGTCGAATCGCCGACCAAGGCCAAATCGATCGCCAAATATCTGGGCGAAGGCTACACGGTCCTTCCTTCCTATGGTCACGTCCGCGACCTGCCGGAGCGGGACGGCTCCGTGCTGCCCGACGACGACTTCAAGATGCTCTACGAGCCGCTGGCGGAGAAGAAGAAGCGGGTCGACGAGATCGTCCGGGCGGTCAAGGGTGCCAAGCGCGTCTGGCTCGCCACCGACCCGGACCGCGAGGGCGAGGCGATCTCCTGGCATCTCAAGAGCCTGCTCGACGAGCGCGGGGCCACCAAGGGGGTCGACGTCAAGCGGGTGGCCTTCCACGAGATCACCAAGCCCGCGGTGCTCGAGGCGATGCGCCATCCGCGCGACCTCGACCCCAACCTGATCGACGCCTACCAGGCGCGCCGAGCCCTCGACTATCTCGTGGGCTTCACGCTCTCGCCCGTGCTCTGGCGCAAGCTGCAGGGCGCCCGCTCGGCCGGCCGGGTGCAGTCGGTGGCGCTGCGCTTGATCTGCGAGCGCGAAGCCGAGATCGAGGCCTTCGTCCCGCGCGAGTACTGGACGGTCGAGGCGCTGTTGCGCACCCCCCGGGGCGAGACCTTCGCCGCCCGTCTCGCGAGCCTCGAGGGCAAGCGGCTCGGCAAGTTCGACCTTCCCGACGAGCGTGCGGCGAAGGCCGCGGTCGAGGCGGTGCGCGCTCGCCCGCTCGCGGTGGCCGCGGTCGAGCGGAAGCAGGTCAGCCGCAACCCGGCGCCACCCTTCTCGACCTCGACTCTGCAGCAGGAGGCGGCCCGCAAGCTCGGCTTCTCGGCCGACCGGACGATGAAGGTGGCGCAGCGGCTGTTCGAGGGCGTCGATCTCGACGGCGAGACGGTCGGCCTCATCACCTACATGCGCACCGACAGCGTCTCGCTCTCGACCGAGGCCCTGGCCGCCACGCGTCGGTTGGTGGGTGAACGCTTCGGCGAGCGCTACCTGCCGCCCGCTCCGCGCCAGTACAAGACCCGCGCCAAGAACGCGCAGGAGGCGCACGAGGCGATCCGGCCGACCGACCCGTTCCGCACCCCGGAGACCGTCGCCCGCTACCTCGACGAGGACCAGCGGCGGCTCTACGAGCTGATCTGGCGGCGGACGGTGGCGAGCCAGATGGCGGCCGCGCTCCTCGACCGCGTGGTGGTCGAGATCGAAAGCCCGGACCGTGCGGTCGGCCTCAAGGCGAGCGGCCAGACGGTGGCTTTCGACGGCTTCCTCAAGGTCTACCAGGAGGGCCGCGACGACCGCCCTGCCGAGGAAGAGGAGGACGAGGAGGGCCGGATCCTGCCGCCGCTCTCGCCCGGCGAGCGGCTCGAGCAGGAGAGGGTCACGCCGGCGCAGCACTTCACCGAGCCGCCGCCGCGCTACACGGAGGCCTCGCTCGTCAAGAAGCTCGAGGAGCTCGGGATCGGCCGGCCCAGCACTTATGCGAGCATCCTCTCGGTCCTCAAGGACCGCGAATACGTGAAGCTCGAGCAGAAGCGCTTCGTGCCGACCGATCGCGGCCGGCTCGTCAACGGGTTCCTCGTGAGCTTTTTCGACCGCTGGGTGCAGCCGGGCTTCACCGCCGAGCTCGAGGCCAAGCTCGACGAGATCGCCGCCGGCGAGATCGACTGGCGCTCGGTGCTGAGGTCCTTCTGGGAGCCCTTCTCGAGCTCGGTCGACGAGGTCAAGCAGCGCCGGGTCGCCGAGGTGATCGAGGCGTTGAACCAGGCCCTGGCCCCCAAGCTCTTCCCGCCGCGGGCCGACGGCTCCGACCCGCGCGCCTGCCCGCTCTGCGGCACCGGGCGGCTGTCCTTGAAGCTCGGCCGATTCGGGGCCTTCGTCGGCTGCTCGAACTATCCCGAGTGCCGCTTCACCCGAAAGCTCGGCGACGAGAAGGGGGGCGGCGAGGCGGCGGCGGAACGGGTGCTCGGCGTCGATCCCGCGACCGGCGAAGAGGTCCGGGTACGCGCCGGTCGCTTCGGGCCCTATGTCGAGCGCGGCTCGGGCAGCGGCGCGAAGCGATGCTCGCTGCCGCCGGGCTGGACGATCGAGGAGATCGACCTCGAGCGGGCGCTCAGGCTCCTCGCCCTGCCGCGCGAGCTCGGTCGCGATCCGAACACGGGCGAGCCGATCCTGGCCGGCATCGGGCGCTACGGCCCCTACATCCAGCGCGGCCGCCGCTTCCTCAACCTGCCGCCCGAGGAGGACGTGCTCGAGATCGGTATCAACCGGGCGATCGACCTGCTGGCCGGCGGCGAGGGAAAGCGCGGCCGGGCGGCGGCCGGGCCCTTGCGCGAACTCGGGCCGCATCCCGAGGACGGCCGGCCGGTGACGCTCCACGCCGGCCGTTTCGGGGCCTATGTCAAGCACGGCGAGCTCAACGCCACCCTGCCGAAGGGCCGCTCGGTCGAGGATCTGACGCTCGAGGAGGCAGTGGCACTCCTGGCCGCCAAGGCCGCCAAGGCCGCCGAAGCGGGTGGGGCGAGGAAAGGCACGCGCCCGGGCACGCGCGGCGGTGCGCGCACGACGGCCCCCGCCTCCGGCAGCGGGCAGCGGAGCGAGGCCGAGAAAGCGTCGAAGGCCGCCCCCACACGGACACGCGCGGCCCGCGGCACAACCGGCGCGGCCGGCGAACGCGCCCTCGAGGGCGAGAGCCGAGAGGCCACGGGCCGAACCTCGGGCACGAGCGGCCGCGGGAGCGGCGCGCCGACCGTCCTCGCCGGGCGGGCGCGGCGCGGCGGGCGCGGCTGACGCCTTGCCCCGCTCCGTCACAGCGACGAGCCTACCGAGCCGGGCCGAGCTTCTCCGCTGGATCGCCGAGAGCGGCCGGCGACCGCGAGCCGCCGAGGTGGCCCGGGCCTTCGGCCTCGGTGTCGAGGCGCGGCGGGCGCTGCGGGCGCTCCTTCGCGAGCTCGAAGCGGAAGGTGCCGTGCCGGCGCGCCGGCCGCGGCGCGAGCGCAGCCGGCCGCCCGCGGTGGGCGTGATCCGGGTCGTCGCGATCGACCGCGAGGGCGATCTGCGGTGCGAGGCGGACGGCTTTCCCGGCGTTTCGATCCGGCTCTCGGCCGAACGCGCCGGCCGGCCCGCACCGGGTGTAGGCGATCGCGTCCTCGCGCGCTTGCAGCCCGCCGGCCGTGGTCGCTGGTGGGCCGAGGCGATCCGGCTCTTGCCGCGGAACCCGAGCACCGTCGTGGGCGTGCTCGAGGGCGAGGGGTCGGAGCTGCGCCTGCGCTCGATCGAGCGGGCCTCGCGCGGCGCCGAATACCCGCTCGAGCCGGAGGCGACCGGCGCGGCGCGGTCGGGCGAGCTCGTACGCGCGACGCTCGCCGCCGAGCGGCCGCTCGCCCGACCGCGGGCCCGGGTCGTCGAGCGCATCGGGCCGCTCGAGGACCCGGCCGCGATCTCGACCGCGCTCGCGGTCCAGGCCGGGCTGCCGATGGTCTTTCCCGAAGCCGCCCTCGCCAAGGCCGCCGCGGCCAAGCCGCCGACCCGCCGCGGCCGGGTCGATCTGCGAGACGTGCCTCTCGTCACGATCGACGGGGAGGACGCCCGGGACTTCGACGACGCGGTCTTCGCGGCACCGGACGACGATCCCGGCAACCCGGGCGGCCATCGCATCACGGTCGCGATCGCCGACGTCGCGCACTATGTCCGGCCGGGCGATCCGCTCGACCGGGTGGCGCGGGAGCGCGGCAACTCGGTCTATTTCCCGGACCGGGCGATCCCCATGCTGCCCGAGGCGCTCTCGAACGATCTCTGCTCGCTGCGCCCCGGCGAGGACCGCGCCTGTCTCGCGGCGCATCTGCGGATCGACGGACGCGGCCGGCTGATCGCCTGGCGCTTCGAGCGCGGGTTGATGCGCTCGCGGGCCCGGCTCACCTACCGCCAGGTGCAGGCGGCCGTCGACGGTGCGCCCGACCCGACCACGGCACCGCTCCTCGAGCCCGTGCTGCGGCCGCTGTTCGCGGCCTACGCGGTGCTGGCCGAGGCCCGTCGGCTGCGCGGCACGATCGACCTCGACCTGCCCGAACGGAAGATCGTCTTCGACGCGCAGGGCCGCGTCGCGGGCGTCGAGCGGCGCGAGCGGCTCGCCGCCCACCGGCTGATCGAAGAGTTCATGATCCTCGCCAACGTGGCCGCCGCCACGGTCCTCGAGCAAGCCGTCCAGCCCTGCCTCTACCGCGTCCACGACCGGCCCGACCCGCTCAAGCTCGAGACGCTCGCGGATTATCTCGAGCGGATCGGCGTGCCCTGGAGCCGGGGGCCGAAGTCGCCCGCCGACTTCGACCGGCTGTTGGCCCGTCTGGCCGATCACGCACTTCGCGAATCGGTCGCCCAGCTCGTCCTCAGGGCCCAGGCGCAGGCGGTCTACAGCCCGCGCAACATCGGCCATTTCGGGCTCCACCTCCGCCGCTACGCCCATTTCACCTCGCCGATCCGGCGCTATGCCGATCTCGTCGTCCATCGCGCACTGATCCGGGTGCTCGCCCTCGGCGCCGGTGGGCTCGGCGAGACGAGCATGGAGGAGCTCGAGGAGCTCGGCCGGCACCTCTCGCTCTGCGAGCGGCGGGCCATGGAGTGCGAGCGGGGTGCTCTCGAGCGGATGATCGCGCTGCATCTCTCGGCCCGCGTGGGCGCCCGCTTCGCCGGCCGGGTCACGGGCGTGCAACGCTTCGGTCTCTTCGTCACCCTCGACGAGACCGGCGCCGACGGGCTCGTGCCGGTTGCGGGCCTGGGCGAGGAGTATTTCCGGCACGACGAGCGGCACCACCGGCTGATCGGCGAGCGCACCGGTGAGAGCTTCGGCCTCGGCGACCGGGTGGTGGTCGAGCTGGTCGAGGCCGATCCGGTTACCGGGGCGCTGCTGTTCCGCCTCGAGGAGCACGAACGCGCGCCGGGGGCGCCGCTCCTGCCGCCGCCCGGGCGGGCCCGCGCCTTCCGCCCGATCGGCCGCCCGCGCCGAGCGCGCCGGTGATCGGTGGCCTCCTGCCCGACGGCCGGATCGGCCGCGAGCTGCTGCTCGTCGTCACCACGGGCGCGCTCGCGAGCGTCACCCTCTCGCTCGGCGTGCCGCTCCTTTCGATCGTTCTCGACCGGCACGGGGTGGAGCCGGCGGCGATCGGGCTCAACACGGCACTCGGCGGGGTCGGCAGCCTGTTGGCGGTGCCCTTCGCCGAACGGATCGCCCATCGGCTGGGTGCGGTGCGGACGATGCGCGCCGCCCTCGTCCTCGCGGCCACGACGCTCTTCCTTTTCCCGCTCGCCGTCGACCTCCTCCTCTGGTCACTCTGGCGGATGCTCCTGGGTGCCGCCGGTGCCGTCCTGTTCATCGTGAGCGAGGCGGCGATCAACGCGCTCGCCCCGGCCGACCGGCGGGCCCGGATCCTGGCGCTCTACGCCACCGCCTTCAGCCTCGGCTTCGCCGCGGGGCCGCTCCTTCTGGCACTCACCGGCAGCGAGGGCATCCTGCCGTTCCTGGTCGCCGCCGGGTTCCTCGTGGCCGCGGCTCTGCCGCTGCGCCTGGTCGAGGGAGTCGACGGGGTGCTCGCCGGCCGGGGCCAGGTGGATCTGCCCGTGGCCGTGCTCGTCCGCAGGGCCGGGCTGCCGCTTCTGGGCGTCCTCGTCTACGGGCTCCTCGAAACGAGCTTCTTCGCCCTCCTGCCGGTCTACGTGCTGACGCTCGGCTGGCCCGAGCAGCTGGCAGCACTCCTCCTGAGCGTCTGGATCGCCGGCAACATCCTCTTCCAGCTGCCGATCGGCAGGCTCGCCGACCGGATCGGCGCGCGCCGCACGCTCGGTCTCTGCGCCGGCCTCTCCACGCTCGGGCTCTTGCTCCTCGACCCGGCGGTGCGCGCCGGCTGGCCCGGCTGGGCGCTCCTCCTCCCGGGCGGCGGGACGATGGGGGCCTTCTACACCCTGAGCCTCGTGCTCGTGGGCGAGCGTTTTCGGCCGACCGAGCTGGTCCGTGCCAATGCCGCCTTCGTGGCGAGCTTCCAGCTCGGCCTCCTGCTCGGCCCCGCCGTGGTGGGCGCGACGATGGGGGCGATCGGCCCCGGGGCCTTCGGCTGGCCGCTCGCGTGCGCCGCCCTGGTGCTCGGGGTCGCGCTCCTCCGCTCCGAGCCTCGGCTTGACAGGGTGCCGTCCGCCCCTATGTTGCCCGGCCGCAGCGCTCCGGAGGATTGCGACCCATGGCCAAGGCCGCCACCACCCTGATCAAGCTCGTGAGTTCGGCCGGCACCGGGTATTTCTATACCACCAAGAAGAACACCCGGTCGAGCACCGAGAAGCTCACGTTGCGGAAGTACGACCCCAAAGTCAGGAAGCACGTCGAATTCAAGGAAGCCAAGATCAAGTGAGCCGGCGCCGAAAGCGGCGGCGGGTTGGGCCGGGCGGCCCGCGGTGACGCGGGCCGCTCGCCGTTTCGGGCCGGGCTATTGTCGGATAAGGAGAGTTTGCGCTAGGTTCCTCGCCTAGGGGTAGTGGGGCGCCGAGGCCGTCCGCGGCCACCGGCCCCCGGGGCGAGGAGAGCAGCGCGTGAGGGACCCACGAGGCATCGTCGGCATCCCGGCGCGCCGGCGGCCGGCTCGACGGGTGGCTCCGGCGCTCGCGGGCACGCTCCTGGTGGCGGCACCGCTCGTGGCCGCGACACCGGCCCCGGCCGGCCAGCTGCGCGAGCTCGCGCGCGAGGCGACCCCGCTCGTGCTCAAGGACGGACGGATCGCCCACGTGGCGATCTGGGCGGTGCCCTTCCGCCCGGGCGCCAACGATCTCGATCCGGAAGTCAAGGCCGAGCTCGCCGGGCTCGTCGAGACCCTCGCTACCGACTGCTTCCTCACCGCCCAGGCGATCGGTCACGTCGAGCCCGAGGCGGCCAAGGCCGGCGACACGTTGACCGCCCACCGCCTGGCCCGGGCGCGCGCCGACCGGATCCAGCAGGCGATGGTCGAGCGCGGCCTGCAGGCGAGCGCCATCGCCTCGGTCTGGGACTGGCAGTTCCTGGTCAAGGAGCCGCGCGTCACGGTCTGGGTGTTCCGCCTCCACGAAGGCGAGGATTGCCAGGGCAAGCGGCTCGAGCGGCCGGCGGCGGCCGCCACCGGAAGCCCGCTCGGGGCGCGCGAGTTGCCGGTCCGCTCGAACCTCGCATCGACCGGCACGGCCGAACGCCCGGCCGCCGAACGTCCCGCCCCGGCCTCGCCCGCGGCCACGGCCGAGCCGCCGCGGCCGCTCGCCGGCCCGGCCGCTCGAACCGCGCCTGCGAGTACGTCCTCGACGACACCCGCCGAGACGCCGGCCCGCGGCGAGGCGACGGCGCCGATGCCCGGCAGCACACCACCACCGCGGCCGGTGATCGCGGCGCGACAGCCACAGCCGCGCCAGCCGGCGCCCTCGCTGCCGGGCGCCTCGGCCGCCGCGGAGGAGGTGGCGGTCGGCTCCCCCGAGGCCGCGGAAGAGCCGGCCGCCCGCCCGCAGCCGACCTCCGCCCCGCCCGCCGTCTCGCAACCGGCGGCCGTGCCGACGCCGACGGCGCAGACGGCGGCCACGGCGCAGACGGTCCCCGTGCCGACGGCAACCGACCAGCGTGGCGGATCGACCCGGGCACCGGCCAGGACAGCGGCGACCAACGGGCCGACCCCGGCACCGCCCTCGCGGCCCCTGGGCGAGTCGCCGGCCGGCGGCTCGCCGCCCGCGAAGCCGCTCGCCACGGCGGGCGCGTCCTCCGCCGAGGCCGCGAGCGGGGGCGCCGACGAGACCGGTGCGCGCTCGCGGACGGCCGAGGCGGGCCCCGGCGCCGAAACGGCCGAGGCGTCGGCCGGGGCTCGGCTCGCGGCGATCGATCCCGGGGTGGTGCGTGGTCCCTCGGGCCTCGAGATCGTCTTCGACGTCAACAGCAGCTACCTGCCGAAGGGTGCCGCGGCCGAGCTTCGCCGTTTCGTGAAGGATCTGCCGACCAGTGGAACGATCCGGCTCGCGATCGTGGCCGCCGTGGGTGGAGCCGACGTCAAGGAGGCGGGCGGCTCGTCGGGCCTGCGGTACAACCGGTGGCTCGCCGAGCGGCGGATCGGGCGGGTCGCCGACTGGCTCAAGGAGAACGCCGGCGGCCGCCGCCTCGAGATCCGGACGGGCTTCGCCGACGACGATCCCTCGCGCCGGGTGACCGTTCGTCTCGAAGCCGGCGGCTGACGCCACGCGCCCGCTGCCGCCTCGCCTGCGGCCTGCTAGAAGGGGGGGGTGCAGGGGAGGCGCGAGCGATGGATCTGGCCTTCGGGGTCGACCTCGGCGGCACCAAGATCGAGATCGTGGCCCTCGATGGCGCCGGGCGGGAACTCGCCCGGCGTCGGGTTCCGACCCCGCGCGAGGACTATGTGGCGACGATCGAGGCGATCGCCCGGTTGATCGAGGAGGAAGAGGCTCGGCTCGGTGCGCGCGGCACCGTCGGCATGGGTCATCCGGGTGCCGTCTCGCCCGCCACCGGGCTCGTCAAGAACGCCAACTCGACCTGGCTCAACGGTCGGCCCCTGCACACCGACCTCGCCACCCGGCTCGGCCGCGAAGTGGTGCTCGCCAACGACGCCAATTGCCTGGCACTCTCGGAGGCGACCGACGGGGCGGCGGCCGGGGCGCGCATCGTCTTCGCCGTGATCCTGGGCACCGGCGTCGGCGGCGGGATCGCGGTCGACGGCAAGGTGTTGGACGGAGCCAACGCGATCGCCGGCGAATGGGGCCACAACGCCCTGCCGCGGCCGACCGCAGCGGAACTGCCCGGGCCGCGCTGCTGGTGCGGGCTGGAGGGCTGCCAGGAGACCTGGCTTTCCGGGCCCGGTCTCGCCGCCGACCATCGCCGCGTGACCGGCGAGGATCTGACCGGGCCACAGATCGCGGCCCGCGCCGAGGACGGCGATCCGGCCTGCCGGGCCACGCTCGAGCGCTACGCCGATCGGCTCGCCCGCGGCCTCGCCGCGGTGATCAACCTGCTCGATCCGGAGGTGATCGTGCTCGGCGGTGGGCTCTCGCGCGTGGCGATGCTCTACGAGGCGGTGCCGAAGCTCTGGGAGCGGTGGATCTTCTCCGATCGGGTCACGACCCGGCTTCTGCCGGCACGCCACGGCGACAGCTCGGGCGTGCGCGGCGCCGCCTGGCTCGGTCGGGGCGGCCGCGGCGGTGCCCTCAGCGGCAATCGGGGGTCGGCAGCGGCTCCAGCCGGTCGAGCCGTCCCTTGAGCACGAACTCGCCGTAATCGAGCGTGATGTCGTGGAGCACGCCGCGACGGTCGAGCTCGAAGCCGATCGCGAAGTCGGGCGTCGCGTCGTTGTTGCCGGCACCGAAATAGGCGAGCCGAACCGGCCAGCGACGGGTGCCATCGACCTCTCGGGACGCCCCGATCACGGCGCTCACGGTCGAGAGCGCGTCCTTGCCCGAGCCGTCGAAGACGGAGTGCGTGACCACCCGCTCGCCCGCCTCGGCCGCGGCGATCAGACGCTTGACGTGCTCGGTCGGGAAGATGGTCCCGGGGGGCAGCTCGAGCCGGCTCTCTTCGGGCAGGGCGAAGAGCGCGACACCCTTGCCGCCCGGCGCCTCGAGGGCGGCCTGGCCGCGATATTCTTCGCCCGGCTTGCCGTCGTCGAAGCTCCTGACCGAGAAGCGCAACTGCGTGTTGTCGCGCGATTCCCAGCTCGTGAAGCGGACGTCGTAGGTGAAGCCGGGGCCCTCCGCGGTCGCCGCCACGAAGCCGAGGCGCTGGTTCGAGATCCAGCCCTCGCACTCGGCCCGCCACTCGAGCACGAGACCACCCTGCACCGCGGTGACCGCGCCGCCGCGGCCGTTGTCGGCGAGCGTCACCCGATAGGCGGCCCGATGCGGCAAGAGCTCGATGGGCCCGGCCCAGGCACCGGTCCCGAAGAGCGCCACGAGGAGCGAGGCGGCGAGCCGGACGGTGCGGGCGGTAGGCGAGGTCTGCATGGCGGAGGCGTTTCCTTCGCGGGCGGATCGGCACAAGCTCGGGCCGTGGCCGGCCATCATCCAAAGTGGCATGCGGGGCCGGAGGCTGCAAGCGGGAGGCTGGAGGGATGGACGGGCGACGGCCGGTGATTCTGGTGACGCGGCGGCTGCCGGAGGCGGTCGAGGCGCGGCTCTCGCGCGACTTCGACGCGCGCCTCAACCCGGACGACAGGACCCTCTCGCCGGAGGAGATCCTGGCCGGCGCGCAGGGCGCCGACGGCATCCTCACCTCGGCGATCGACCGGCTGCCGGCCTCCCTGATCGAGCGTCTGCCGGCGAGCGTGCGGATCATCGCGACCTTCTCGGTCGGCTACGAGCACATCGACCTCGAGGCGGCTCGCGCCCGCGGCATCACGGTCACCAACACGCCGGACGTGCTCACCGAGGCGACGGCCGACGTCGCCATCCTCCTCCTGCTCGCCGCGGCCCGACGGGCGGCGGAGGGCATGCGGCTCATTCGCGAGCGCCGCTGGATCGGCTGGCGGCCGACCCAGCTCATGGGGCTCGGGCTCGCGGGGAAGAACCTCGGCATCGTCGGCATGGGTCGGATCGGGCTAGCGGTCGCGCGGCGGGCACGGGCGTTCGGGCTGCGGATCCACTACCACAACCGGGCGCGGCTTTCGCCCGAGCGCGAGGAGGGGGCGACGTACCACGAGACGTTGGAGACCCTCCTCCCGCTCTGCCCCTTCCTCTCGCTGCACTGCCCCGCGACCCCCGCCACCCGACACATGATCAATCGGGCGACGATCGAGCTCATGCCCGAGGAGGCGGTGCTCGTGAACACCGCGCGCGGCGCTCTCGTCGACGACGAGGCCCTGATCGCGGCGCTGCGGAGCGGACGCCTGTTCGCCGCCGGTCTCGACGTGTTCGAGGGCGAACCCGATCTGCACCCGGGCTATCTCGAGCTCGACAACGTGGTGCTGCTGCCGCACATCGGCTCGGCCACCCGCGACGCTCGCAACGCCATGGGCTTCCGTTGCCTCTACAATCTCGACTGCTTCTTCGCCGGAAAGCCGGTGCCGGATGCGCTGGTCTGAGACGTTCCGCCGCTCGACGCGGCGCGGCCGCGACGGCACGCTGATCGCGGTGAGGGATAGCAGAGGAGGGACGATGACGGGTGCGAGCGACAGCGAGCGGCAGGTCGCGAGGGAGCGGGACCGGCCGTGAGCGGCGAGCGGTTCTGGCGGTTCCTCGCGATCTGGGCGCTCGTGCTCTCGAGCCTGCTGCTCGGCGAGCGCTTCTGGCGCGATCTCTTCCTCACCGCCGACCGGCCCCGTCCGGTCGAGCCGCGCGGCCCGCTCTGGCCCGACGAGGAGCGGGCGATCCGGTTGTTCGAGACGGTTGCACCGTCGGTCGTCGCGGTCGTCACCGAGGGGGCGCGCGGCGAGGGTGGCACGGGCTCGGGTTTCGTCTGGGACGCCGCGGGACACGTCGTCACCAACCACCACGTGATCGAAGGCGCCCGATCGATCGCGGTGGTGCTCGACGACGGCAGCGCCGTGCCGGCCCGTCTCGTGGGCTCCGCCCCCTGGACCGACCTCGCGGTCCTCAAGCTCGAGAGTCCCGAGCTTCGGCCGCCGCCGATCGCGATCGGCAGCTCGGCCGATCTCAAGGTCGGCCAGACCGTGTTCGCGATCGGCAACCCCTTCGGCCTGTCGCGCACGCTCACCCAGGGTATCATCAGCGCGCTCGACCGGCGCCTGCCGACCGCGGGTGGGCGCGAGGTCGCGGGCGTGGTCCAGACCGATGCGGCGATCAACCCGGGCAACTCGGGCGGCCCCCTGGTCGACAGCGCCGGTCGGCTGATCGGGGTGAACACCGCCATTCTGGCGCCGGCGGGTGCCTATGCCGGGATCGGCTTCGCCGTGCCGGTCGATACCGTCAACCGCGTGGTGCCCGAACTCGTCCGGACCGGCCGGGTGCCGTTGCCCGGCATCGGCATCCTCGTGCTGCCCGAGGAGCTCACGGCGCGGGCCGGGATCGCCGGCGTGGCCGTCCAGGCGGTGATCCCGGGGAGTGCCGCGGCCCGCGCCGGGCTGAGGGGGGCCGACCTCGAGCGCGGCCGGCTCGGCGACGTCATCCTCGCGGTCGAGGGCCGGCCGGTCCGCACGCTCGCCGACCTCGCCCTCGAACTCGAGCGGGTCGGGATCGGCCGGCGGGCGCGGCTCGACGTGCTGCGCGACGGGCGGCGGGTGAGGATCGAGGTCGAGGTTCAAGACGTGGGATGAGGAGCGAGGATCGGCCGTTTACCCTTCGTTGAGGATCCGCTGGCAGAAGAGGGAGGGGCGCGTGGCCGGAGGCGTTCGGCCCCGCCCGGGAGTCGGCCGATGGAACACCGTGGCCCCGATCTTCTGGAGCTCGTGGAGCGACCCGCCCCGCCGGCGTGCCGGTCGCATGGCCCCGACAGCCGCACGGAGCCCGAACCCGTGCTGTTCTGGGCCGAGCGGGACCTGGCACTGGCCTTCCGCGGCTGGGCCATCGTGACGGCGCTCGTTCTGCCGGTGGGGCCCTTCTTCCCGGATGCGGTGCTCGCGGCGGCCGCCCTCGGGGCGATCGCGACCTGGCTCAACCACAAGGCCTTCCGGCTCGAGCTCACCCGCCACGAGCTCAGGCTGCGGCCGGGCCTTCTGAGCGCGACCCGGCGCTGGCCGCTTTCGGCGATCGGTCTGGTCGAGGCGCGTGACGAGGCGATGCGGCGCGTGCGCTGGGGTGCGCCCCGGCCCCCCGTGGGGCACGTGCTGATCGAGGTCCCGGACGGCCTGCTCGGCATTCCCGGCCTCAAGGACCCGCAGGAGCTCGTCGAGGCGATCGAGATCCTGCGCGCCGGCGGCACGGGTCCGCCCCCGGGGCCTCCGCCACAGTGACGATCCTCGACCCGGCGCTGCTCGGTCTGTTCGCCAACGCCTTCTTGGCCGCGACGATCCTGCCGGTCGCCTCGGAGCCGCTCGCCGTCGCCCTTCTGGCGGCGGGACGCGATCCGTGGCTCGTGTGGGCGGTGGCGAGCCTCGCGAACACGGCCGGCGCCGTGGTCGGATGGTGGCTCGGCCGCACCGCGACGCGCTGGCGGGAGCGACCCTGGTTCCCGGTCGGGCCCGAGGCGCTCGCCCGGGCGGAAAGATGGTTCGCCCGGTTCGGCAGGCCCGCACTCTTGTTGAGCTGGCTGCCGCTCGTCGGGGACGCGCTCACGGTGGTGGCGGGAGCTCTCCGCACGCCGCTCGCCCCGTTCCTCCTCCTGGTCGGCATCGGCAAGGCCGCCCGCTACGCGGCCCTTCTCTTGCCGGCCGGAGCTTGGCTCGGCCCTTGAGCCCGGTCGCCGAGCCGGCCTCGCGAAGGGCTGCCGCGCGACCGGGTGCCGGGCCCGGGACCCTCCGGCTCCGGCGTCGGTGGCTCCGAAGGCCCGAACCCGCCACACGAGCGGCACCGGGAACACGGAGCCACGGCGCCGACCCGATGGCGGATCGATCCCGCTCTCCGCGGAGACCGGGTCGGGAACCGTGCCGCTCGGCTTTCCCGCCGGCACACCGCAGGACGGGCAGAGCTCGGCCCGGCGATCGCCCTCGGCCCACCGGGCGGGATCCGTCCGGGCGGTGGCTTCGGTTCGCAGTGGCCGAGGCTCGTCCTCGCCCCGGGGAAGGGCCCGCGCGGGCGGTGCCTCGAGGCCGGGCGCCGCCACCGGAACGATCCTTCCGACGACGGCCCGGTTCGCGCGAGACCCGCGTCCGGTCCCGCAGCGCCGGGCCACCCGGCGGCCGAGGCTAGGGGCAGAGCGGGCACCCGGAACCTTCGTCGAGCTCCGGTCCGCGCGCCTGTCGACCGGCTACCGGCGGAGCGGGGGCTGCGTTCGGCGGGCGCGCCCGGTCCGGTGGGCAGCGCCTGGACCGCGCGGCCGAGGGTCGGCCGCACGTCGGGGAAAGGGACCGGCCCGCGCGCCGGTCCGGGGGCGGGCCTGAGCCTTTGCACCGTCCGGCCCGGGCTGCATCGATCCGGACCCGAGCGAACGGCCTGGCCGCCATGCGCGGCGTCTCGTGCCCGTGCCCGGAGGCGCGCCTGCGAAGCCGGACGGGAGGCCGTTCGGAGAGCCGTTGGCGAGCACCGGCTCGTCCCTTCATCCGAGGGACAACGAACCACGCGAAGCGGATCGAGTGCGGTGTGCGCCACGCGGTCTTCGAGGGAGCGGTCGCGAGGGATCGCGACGGTTGCCGGAGCGGGGCGACGGCTGCGGACCGGTGCGTTCGGGAGCGATCGCGCAGGACCCGCCCGGGCCCGCACCGCCCGGTGCGGGCGGCCGTTCACGATGGCCGGGTTACTCCTCCACCCGAGGGAGCTCGAGCCGCCGTCGCCACGCCGATCCGGCCGAAGGCCGAAGCCGCCGTTACCGGCTCACCCGCCGAGAGATCGGTCACGAGCGCCCGGTCTCGCCACCCGAGCAACGTTCCGACCGGGAAGCCGGCATGTTCGCCGGCGGCCGAACGGCACCGGCCTCGACCGGGCACGGTGCCGGCGTGGACCGCCGTTCGCGACCGCCGGGTCACCCGCTCGACCGGGTCGTCTCCATGTGGCGTTGTCCAGCCGAACCGGTCGAAGGCCGAGGTCGCCCCGATCCACCCGTCGCGGAGGACAGCGAGCCCCGGCGTCCGTCGCTCGGCTCGAAGCCCACGCTGCTCTCCGTGCGGATGCAGCGTTTTCGCGAGCGGCCCGGCGCCACCCTCCGCGGTCTGCGCGCCGGGCCGACCGCCGTCACCAGAGCATGCCGAGCTCGAGCCGGGCCTCTTCGGACATCATCGCCGGGCTCCAGGGCGGGTCCCAGACGATCTCCACCTCGCAGGCCTTGACCCCTTCGACCGCCTCCACCTTCTCCTTGACCTCCGCCGGCAGACTCTCGGCGACCGGGCAGTGGGGTGAGGTCAGTGTCATCTCGACCTTCACCGTGTTGTCGTCCTCGACGTCGACCTTGTAGATCAGGCCGAGTTCGTAGATGTCGACTGGTATCTCCGGATCGTAGCAAGTCTTGAGCGCCGCCACGATCTTCTCGCCGAGTGCTCGCACCTCGGCCATGCGATCCGGCGAGGGCGCGTCGCCGACCGGCTCGGCGAGAAAGGCGGCACCGCGCGCCGCGCCTGTCTCCCGGTCGAGCCCCTCTCCCGTCGTTCCGTCCATCGCCGACCTCACCGCCAGCTCTCCGCGATCCGCCGCAAGGCCCGGGCGAGCGCGTCGATCTCTTCCACGCTCGTGTAGGCCGCGAAGGAGGCCCGCGCCGAGGCGCTCACCCCCAGGCGGGCGTGCAGCGGCATCGCACAATGATGTCCGGTTCGGACCGCGATCCCCTCGAGGTCGAGGAGCGTGCCCAGATCGTGGGCGTGCACGCCTTCGAGGGTGAAGGAGAGGAGGCTCGCCCGTCGCTTGGGCGCACCGAGCAGGCGCAGTCCCGGGATCCGAGCGAGCGCGTCCTCCGCCCGGGCCAAGAGGGCCGCCTCGTGCGCCGCCACGGCCTCGAGGCCGAGCCCCTCGAGCCAGTCGAGCGCCACGCCCAGCGCATGGATGCCGGCGATGTCGGGCGTCCCCGCCTCGAACCGGAACGGCGGCTCGGCGAAGCTCGTGCCCTCGAAGGCGACTCGCTCGATCATGTCGCCGCCGCCCTGCCAGGGTGGCATGGCCGAAAGATGCTCGAGCCGGCCCCAGAGCACCCCGACCCCCGAAGGCCCGTAGACCTTGTGGCCCGAGAAGACCAGGAAATCGGCATCGAGCGCGCGAACGTCGACCGCGAGATGCTGGACCGCCTGGGCGGCGTCGATCAGGACCGGCACGCCGCGCCGGCGGGCGAGCGCCACGATCTCCTCGACCGGGTTGACGGTGCCGAGCACGTTCGACACCCAGACCACGCCGAGCATGCGGGTGCGTGGCCCGATCCGCTCGGCGAGGGCCTCGAGATCGAGCTCGCCCGTATCGTCGATCGGTGCCGCCACGACCTTCGCACCGGTGCGCGCAGCGACCAGCTGCCAGGGGACGATGTTGGCGTGGTGCTCCATCTCGGTGACGAGGATCTCGTCGCCGGGGCCGAGGCGCGGTGCGAGGAAGCTCTGCGCCACGAGGTTCACCGCCTCGGTGGCGTTGCGCACGAACACGATCTCGCGCCAGTCGGCCGCGCCCAGGAAGCGCTGGACCTTGCGCCGGGCGACATCGTGCAGGGCCGAAGCCCGCTGGCTGAGCTCGTAGACCCCGCGGTGGATGTTGGCGTAGTCGCGCTCGTAGAAGCGGGCGAGCGCGTCGATCACTGCTCGGGGCTTCTGGGCACTGGCCGCACTGTCGAGGTAGACGAGCGGCCGGCCGTGTACCGTGGTCGAAAGGATCGGGAACTGCGCCCGCACCGCGGCGACGTCGAACCCGGCGCCGGCCGGTGCCGCGGGGGCTTCGCGGCGGGCGGGCAGAGCGCTCAAGCGGCCTCCTCCTCGTCCGCCGGGGCGCCGGCCGGTAGACGCGCCGCGAGGGCGCGGCGGGCAGCGACGCGTGCCGAAGGGTCTGCGAGCCGGCCGACGAGCTCGGCCGCGAAGGCCCAGGTGAGGAGACCGCGGGCGGTCGCCGCATCCAGCCCTCGCGCCCGCAGATAGAAGAGCGCATTCGGATCGAGCTCGCCGCAGGTCGCACCGTGGCTGCACTTGACGTCGTCGGCGTAGATCTCGAGCTCGGGTTTGACGTCGACCTCGCCGTCCTCGGCCAAAAGGAGATTGTCGTTCTTCTGGTAGGCGTTGGTCTGCTGGGCGCCCCGGTGGACGAGGATCTTGCCGGCGAAGGCGTGATGCCCGCGTTCTTCCACGACGCTCTTGAAGAGCTGGTCCGAATGGCTCGCGGGTGCGCGATGGTGGACGCGGACGAGCGTATCGACATGCTCCCCCTCGCGCGGAACCGCGAGGCCGGAGAGTCGACACTCGACCTTCTCACCCTCGATCGACACCTCGCTCTCGCTGCGCAGGAGCGCCCCACCGAGCGCGAGCGTCGTTTGCTCGTAGCGGCAGGCAGCGGCGAGGTGGACCTCCGCTCTGCCGACGAATGCGGCCTCGGCCGCCTGGAGGAGGAGGCGGTCGTGGGCCAGCGCGGCCCCTTCCTCGAGCCGCGCCTCGAGGACGAGATTGGTGAGCGCCGGTCCGGGCTCGAGACCGACATGGCTCTCGATCAGTGCGAGCCGGGCACCGGCTCCGAGCCGGAGCACGATGCGCGGGTGGCTCATGGGCGCGCTCGCCCCCGCCACGGTCACGAAGAGGAGCTGGACCGGATCGGCGAGCTCGCTGCCCGGCGCCAGCTCGATCCAGGCGCCGCAGCCCGCGAGAGCGGCGTTGAGGGCGGTGAAGGAGCGGCCTTGGTCGGGACCCGCGAGGTGCTCCAGGACGGCCTCCGGACGGGTCTCGAGGGCGCGGACGAGGCTCTCGATCGAGGCCCCTTCGGGCAGCCCGCCGACATGCGACCATTGCGGCTGCAGCACACCGTTCACGAAGACGAGCCGGCGCGCCTTCGGGCCGCCCAGAAGATGGGGCAGGATCCGCTCGAGCGGCAGCTCCGCGGGAGGCCGTACGCCGTGCGGCCGGTTCACGAGCCGCGCGACCGGTGTGAACTTCCAGGCCTCGTCGCGCTGGGTCGGGATGCCGAGTTCGGTGAAGCGGGCGATCGCCCGCTCGCGCGCGGCGGCGAGTGCGGGCAGTCGGGCGCCGGGCAGGCGGGGCGCCAGTTCCTCGAAGGCCCGGATGAAAGCGGGGTCGGGGTCGACCCGACGGCGGCTCGCGGCGACCAACACGGTGCGCTCCCGGGCTCAGGCGGCGAGCCGGCCGCCGAGCACGGCCTCGTAGCCGCGCTCCTCGAGCTCGCGGGCGAGCTCGGGCCCGCCCGTCCGCTGGATGCGCCCGTCCGCCAGCACGTGGACCACGTCGGGGACGATGTGGTCCAGGAGGCGCTGATAGTGGGTGATGACCAGGAAGGCCCGGTCCGGCGCGCGCAGTCGGTTGACCCCGTCCGCCACGGTCTTGAGCGCGTCGATGTCGAGGCCGCTGTCGGTCTCGTCGAGGATGGCGAGACGCGGCTCGAGGATAGCCATCTGGAGGATCTCGTTGCGCTTCTTCTCGCCGCCCGAAAAGCCCGTGTTGAGGTCGCGCTTGAGGAGTTCTTCGCCGATGCCGAGTAGCCGCGCGAGCTCGCGGACCTTGCGCATGAACTCGGCGGCCGGAACCTCGTCCAGCCCGCGCGCCTTACGGATCGCGTTCAGCGACTGGCGGAGGAAATACATGTTGGCTACACCCGGAATCTCGACCGGGTACTGCATAGCGAGGAACAGGCCGGCGCGGGCGCGCTCCTCGGGCTCGAGGGCGAGTAGGTCCTCGTCGCCGAATCGGGCACTGCCGGCCGTGACTTCGTAGCCGTCGCGGCCGGCCAGCACGAAGGCGAGCGTGCTCTTCCCGGAGCCGTTCGGCCCCATCACGGCGTGGACCTCGCCGGGGCGGATCCGCAGCGACAGGCCCTTGAGGATCGGCCGGCCGTCGACCGCGACGTGCAGGTCCTGGATCTCGAGCATCGGATTTCCCTCGTTCGCGCGCACCGCTCAGCCGACGCTGCCTTCGAGCGAGATCCCGAGCAGCTTCTTCGCCTCGACGGCGAATTCCATCGGCAGCTCGTTCATGACCTCGCGGCAGAAACCGTTGACGATCAGTGCTACGGCGTCTTCTTCCGAGATGCCGCGTTGACGGCAATAGAAGAGCTGGTCTTCGCTGATCTTGGAGGTGGTGGCCTCGTGCTCGCACTGGGCGGTGCGGTTCTTGACCTCGATGTAGGGAACCGTGTGCGCCCCGCAGCGGTCTCCGATCAGCATCGAATCGCACTGCGTATGGTTGCGAGCGCCTTCGGCCGAACGGAGGATGCGCACGAGACCGCGATAGGTGTTGTCCGAGCGCCCGGCCGAAATGCCTTTGGAGACGATCCGCGAGCGGGTCCGCTTGCCGATATGGATCATCTTGGTCCCGGTGTCGGCCTGCTGCCGGTTGTTCGTGACCGCCACCGAGTAGAACTCACCGACCGAATCGTCCCCCTGGAGAATGCAGGACGGGTACTTCCAGGTGATCGCCGAACCCGTCTCGACCTGGGTCCAGGAGATCTTCGAGCGCTTGCCGCGGCAGGCGCCGCGCTTGGTCACGAAGTTGTAGATACCGCCGCGACCTTCCTTGTCGCCCGGGTACCAGTTCTGGACGGTCGAATATTTGATCTCGGCGTCGTCGAGGGCGATCAGCTCGACCACCGCGGCGTGCAGCTGGTTCTCGTCGCGCTGCGGTGCCGTGCAGCCCTCGAGGTAACTCACGTAAGACCCTTCGTCCGCGACGATCAGGGTCCGCTCGAACTGGCCTGTGCCGGCGGCGTTGATCCGAAAATAGGTCGAGAGCTCCATCGGGCAGCGCACGCCCTTGGGCACGTAGACGAAGCTGCCGTCCGAGAAGACGGCCGAATTCAGTGCCGCGAAGATGTTGTCGCCCGGCGGGACGACCGAGCCGAGATAGCGGCGCACGAGCTCGCCGTGCTCGCGCACCGCCTCGGACATCGAGCAGAAGACGACGCCCAGCTCCTCGAGCTTGCGCTTGAAGGTGGTGGCGACCGAGACGCTGTCGAACACGTAGTCGACCGCGACACCGGCCAGGACCTCCTGCTCGCGGATCGGGATCCCGAGCTTGTCGTAGGTGCGCCGGATCTCGGGGTCGATCTCGTCGAGCGAGCGCGGCCGCTCCTTCTGCCGCGGCGCTGCGTAATAGGAGATCGCCTGGAAGTCGATCGGCGGGAAGCGGACCTTCTGCCAGTCCGGCATTTCCATGGCGAAGAAGCGGCGCAGGGCGGCCACCCGCCATTCGGTCAGCCACTCGGGCTCGCCCTTCTTGGCCGAGAGCCGGCGGACCACGTCCTCGTCGAGCCCGGGCGGGAAACGGTCCTCCTCCACAGGCGTGACGAAGCCGTACTTGTATTCGGCCTCGGTGTAGTCCTTGACCGTGTCGAGAGCGGTCGCCATCAGCCTGCTCCGATCGCGGCGGCCGGCGCGGGCTCGCGACCCGCGGGGCGCGATGTTGTCGAGGGAGGCGGGGTCGCGCCGTCGGGCACCGAGCGGACCATGTCGGCGAGCGTGATCCCGGCGAGCGCGTCGCGGATCGCCCGATTGATCCGCCGCCAGCCGTCGCGCGCCGGGCAGAGCGATTCGATTCCGCAATCGTGGGCCCCGGTGTCGGCGCAGGTGGTGAGCGCGATCGGCCCGTCCAGCGCCTCGATGATCTCGGCCACGGTGATCGCCTCGGGCGGCCGTGCGAGCGCGTAGCCGCCGTGCACACCCCGCTGCGACACCAGCAGCTCGGCGCGCGTGAGCAGCTTCAAGATCTTGCCGGTCATCGCCGTCGACACCGCGGTCGAGCGGGCGAGCGTCGAGGCCGGCAGGGCCCGGCCCGGCTCGCGGGCGAGCCGGGAGAGGACCACGATCCCGTAGTCGGACAGCCTGCTGAGTCGGATCACCGCACGCCCCGTCCTTCCCGGTGGGCGAAATAGAACCGGAGCGGTTCTGTTTCAAGGAGGCGATCGGCGCTGACCGTCCTCCGAGGTCGACCGGCCGTTAACCGCCCGTTAACCCAAGCGGGCGAGACTGGCTCCGGGGGCGGTTCCCCGGAGTACGGAAAGCATGGGCGTGTCGGTCGCCGATCCGCGGGTTCGAAGCGTCCGTTCGGCAGGATCGAAGGGCCCCGAGGCGCCGCCCGCGGACGTCGCCGCCGCGACGGCGGAGCCGACCCGGTTCCGGCCGATCGACTGGCTGGCGGGCCTGCGGCGGCTGCGGCCTCCGGCCGCATCCTTCGCTCTGACCCCCCTGCTGCTCGCGCCGCCACCCGCGCCGCAGGCGCTCCGCGATCTGCTCTTCGGGACGCTCCTGCTCTCCGTGGTCGAGCGGGCGGTGGCGAGGATCGTCGCGGCCGAACCCGGCCCGCTTCGCCTTCCCCTCTTGTCGGCCTCGGCCGCAGCGGCCTTCGCACTGGCGGCAGCGGCCCTGCGTTCGCCCGGGCTCCTGCTGCTCGTCCTCCTCCTCGTGCTCTGCGAGGTCGGGGCGCACGGCCGGCGCACAGCCCTCGTGGCCCCGGTCTGTCTCGCGGTCGGCGCGGCACTGCGCGTCGATGCCGGCGCGCTGCTCCTGGGCGTCGGACGTGGCATGCTGCTGCCGTTGCTGGTCGGTACCGCCTTGTCGACGGTGGCTCTGGCGGGGCGTCGCCTGGCCCCGGCGGCGCGGCTCCGGCCCGCGCGCCCGGCTGACCGCGGGGCCCTCGACCTGCTGCTCCTCGGCTCCTTCGCCCTGCTCGTGAGCCTCGCGCTCGCGCTCCTCTCGGATCTCGGGCTTCTGGGCGACCGGCCCTCGCCCTGGGCGCTCGTCGCCTGGTCCCTGCTGGTGGCGGCGGGCCTCGCGACGCTCGCCGCGGCCGATCGGCCCGACACCGCGGCGTCCCGCCTCGTCGGATGGTCCGCCGTCACGTCCGGGGCGGCGCTGGCCTCGCTCGCGCTCGCCCTTCGGCTCGACGGCACCGGGTGAGCAGGGGGCTCAGCCGTGCCGTTGCAGCTCGGGCAGCCTTGCGGTCAACGCGCGCCAGGTCAGGGTGCCGGTGGCGAGATCGACCCCGAGGAGATCCTCGCCGACGATCACCGGGCCCGCGAACGCCCGGCCGGCCTCGGCGACGAGCATGGCAGGGTCGGCGGTCGGCGGCACGATGTGGGTGAGCAGAAGGGCGCCTGCTCGGGCCGCCGAGGCGATCGGTCCGACCTCCTCGAGCGCGGTGTGGTAGGAGGCGACGGCCTCGATCGTGGCGGCCTCGCGCACGCCGGGCACGATCGGCATCGCCCGGTGCACGAAGACCTCGTGGACCAGGAGGTCACAGCCGCGCGCCGCTTCGATCAGCGCTTCCGACCGCCGAGTGTCGCCGCTCACCGCGAGGCTCCGCCCGCCGGCTCTGAAGACGAAGCCGAAGGCGGGCTCGACCGGGCGGTGGTCGACCGCCACGACCTCGACTTCGAGGCCCGGAAAGGCGAGCCGCCGCCCTGCGTCGAGCGGCTCGACGGCGAGCGAGAAGCCGTCGCGGTTCGGCCGCTCTTCGAAGGCGAGCCGCTGCGCCCGTTCTTCCGACCACGCGGCCTGCAGAGCGCGGGCGAGCCGTGTCACCGACGGATCGGCGAGGAGCCGCAGCGGTCGCGAGCGGCCCTGGTGCCAGCCGGCCACCACGAGGGTCCAGAGATCGGCCAGATGGTCGCTGTGCAGATGGCTCGCGAGCACCGCCGTGAGCCCGGCGATCGAAACGCCGGCCTCGACCAGCCGTTGCGCGACGCCGTGGCCACAATCCACCAGCAGCCTCGTCTCGCCCGCCTCGACGAGGAGGCCCGCACCGGCTCGGCGAGGGTGGAGGGCCGGACAGCCGGTTCCGAGGAGCGTCACCCGCACGACCGTTCCCCGACCGACACGGCGATCGACGCTCCGGCGAACGACGCCCGCCGGAAGGCCGCGGCGGGTCTGCCGGCGAGAGCGACCGGCCGCCTGTCGTCCGCCCGAGGCGCCGCGGCCCGATCCGCACCGGCCCCGCCCTGGTGCGGCGCGCCGGAGCGCCGGCGTCCGGCGATCGCGGCCGTAGGCGTGGCTCTGCCGGTCACATCAGCGACCGATCAGCCGCCGCAGCCCGACGGCGATCCGATCGGTCCAGCGCCGGGCTACGTCCTCGGCGGCGACGACCGTCCGGGCGAAGGCGGGATAGCGGGTCTTGAGCCTGGTCAGGAGCCGCTCCGCCCAGGGCGCGTGACGCGAGAGGATCAAAAGACCCACGGTCAGGAACAGGACGCCCTGGAGGATCGGGAGGAAGAGGCCGAGCACCCCGAGCAGGAGGAACGCGTAGCCGAGCCCCAGCATCGCGAGCTTCGTCATGCGGCCCCCAGGAGCTCCAGCCACTGCGCCTCGTCGATGATCTCGATGCCGAGCTCGCGCGCCCGGGCGAGCTTGGATCCGGCTTCCGCTCCCGCCACGACCAGATCGGTCGAGCGCGAGACCGAGCCCGCGACCTTGGCACCCAGCGCCTCGGCGCGAGCCTTGGCCTCTGCCCGCGTCATGTGGGTGAGCGAGCCCGTGAAGACCACCGTCTTGCCGGCCAGTGCCGAGGCCGCCGCGCGCGGCGGCTCGACCGGCAGCACCTCGAGCTCGGCGGCGAGCCGGTCCGTGGCCTCGCGGTTGTGCGGCTCGGCGAAGAACTCGGCGAGCGAATCCACCACGACCGGGCCGATCCCGTCGATCGCGAGGAGATCCTCGCGCGCCGCCGTGTCACCGGCGGCCAGGCGATCCATGGCGGCACGGAAATGTGGCCAATCGCGGTAATGGCGCGCCAGCAGCCGGGCCGTGACTTCGCCCACGAAGCGGATACCGAGACCGTTGAGGACGCGGTCGAGCGGCAGCCGCCGGCGGCCCTCGATCGCCCGCACGAGATTCTCGATCTTCTTGCGCCCCCAGCCCTCGAGCGCCGCGAGCCGGGCGAGCCGCTGCGGGTCCTTGGGCAGCGTGAAGAGATCGGCCGGCTCGCGGATCAGCCCGGCCTCGAGGAGCTGCGGGATCTGTTTGCGGCCGAGGCCCTCGATGTCGAAGGCGGCGCGGCTCACCAGGTGCTCGAGCCGGGCCTCGACTTGAGCGGGACAGACGAACCCGCCGGTGCAGCGCCAGACCGCCTCCCCCGGCGGACGGACCGCGGCGGCACCGCATACCGGGCAGCGGTCGGGGAAGTGGAACGGTACACTGTCCGGCGCGCGCCGTTCGGGAACGATCGAGACCACCTGTGGGATGACATCGCCCGCGCGCTCGACGATCACCGTATCGCCGACCCGGATGTCACGCTCGCGGATATAGTCCTCGTTGTGCAGAGTGGCGCGGCTCACGACGACCCCGCCCACGGTCACGGGCTCGAGATCGGCAACGGGCGTCATCGCCCCCGTGCGCCCGACCTGCACGGTGATCGCGCGGATCCGGGTGGTCGCCCGTTGGGCCGGGAACTTGTGGGCGATCGCCCAGCGCGGCGCGCGGCCGACGAAGCCGAGCCGCTCCTGGAGCTCGATTCGGTCGACCTTGTCGACCACGCCGTCGACGTCGAAGGCGAGCTCGAACCGGCGCGCCTCCAGATCGTGCTGATAGGCGACCAGCTCCGCGACGTCGCGGCAGCGGGCGATCAGCGGATTGGCCCGGAAGCCGAGCCGCTCGAGACCGCGCAGAAAGTCGAAATAGGAGCCGCGGACCGGTGGCTCCGCCTCCCCCCAACCGTGCGGCAGGAAGCGCAGCCGGCGGCTCGCGGTGATCCGGCTGTCGAGCTGGCGCAAGGAGCCCGCGGCGGCGTTGCGCGGGTTCGCGAACAGCGGCTCGCCGGCCTCGGCGCGGCGGGCGTTCAGAGCCTCGAAATCGGCCCGCTCCATGTACACTTCGCCGCGAACCTCGAGGACGGCCGGTGGATCGTCCACCAGAAGGCGCTGCGGCACGTCGCGGATCGTGCGGACATTGGCGGTCACGTCCTCGCCCTCGAAGCCGTCGCCCCGGGTCGCACCGCGCACCAGGATCCCGCGCTCGTAGCGCAGTGCGCAGGAGAGCCCGTCGATCTTGGGCTCGGCCACGAAGTCGAGGGGCTCGTCCGGCCCCATGCCGAGGAACCGGCGGATGCGCGCGACGAACTCGGCGACCTCGCCGTCGCTGTAGGCGTTGTCGAGGGTGAGCATCGGCACGCCGTGGCGGACCTTGCCGAAGGCCTCGACCGGCGGCGCGCCGATCCGGAAGGACGGGCTGTCCGGTCGCACGAGGTCCGGGAAGCGGGCCTCGATCGCGCTGTTGCGGGCGCGCAGCGCATCGTATTCGGCATCCGAGATCTCGGGTGCGGCCTCGCGATAGTAGAGCCGGTCGTGCCGCTCGATCTCGGCCGCGAGCCAAGCGAGCTCGGCCGCCGCCTGCTCCCGTGTCAGCTGCTCGACCGGCAGCTCGAAGGTCGCCGGTCGACGCATCAGGCCCGACCCGCGAGCTCGAGCAGGCTCTGGGCCGCGGCCCGGGCCGCCTCGGTCACCTCGGACCCGGCCAGCATCCGGGCGATTTCCTGGCGGCGGCCGGCGGGCCCGAGCGGCTCCACCTCGACACGTGCCCCACCGGCCTCGACGCGCTTGCGGACCAGCAGATGACGGTCGGCCCGAGCCGCGACCTGCGGCGCGTGCGTCACGACCAGCACCTGGCGGTCGCGGCCGAGACGGGCGAGCCGCTCGCCCACCGCGTCCGCGGTGGCCCCGCCGATGCCGGCGTCGATCTCGTCGAAGACGAGCGTGGGCGTGGGGTCGAGGCGGGCGAGCACGACCTCGAGCGCCAGCATGATCCGGGAAAGCTCGCCCCCCGAGGCGATCCGGGCGAGGGGCCCCGGCGGCTGGCCCGGATTGGTCGCCACACGGAAGCTCACCCGCTCGGCGCCCTCGGGTCCCCAATCGGCCTCGGGCAGGGTCTCCAGGGCGACCTCGAGGCGGGCCCGCTCGAGGCGCAAAGGCGCGAGCTCGGCTGCCACCGCGGCGGCGAGCCGGTCGGCGGCGGCGGCGCGCAGAGCCGAGAGCCGGGTGGCGGCCGCGCGGAACGTCGCCTCGGCCTCGGCCGCCGCCCGCTCGGCCGCGGCGAGGCCGGCCGAGCCGTCCTCGAGCCGGGCGAGCTCCGCCCGGGTAGCTTCCAAGAGCTCGGGCAGGCCCTCGACCGGGACGCGGTATTTCCGAGCGGCGGCCCGCAGAGCGAACAGGCGGCTCTCGATCGATTCGAGCGAGTCTTCGGTCGAGGCGAGCCCGCGCCGCAGCGCCTCGAGGCCCGCCGCGGCCTCGTCGAGTTCGACCTGGGCCCGCTCCAGTGCCGCGAGGGCCGGGGCGAGCTCGCTCTCCGCGAGGATCCGCACCCGCTCGAGCCGGCGGGCGGCCTGGGCGAGCCGCTCGCGCGCGGCCTCGGCGCCCGCGAGCCCTTCCTCGAGGGCGGCCACGAGGCGCTCGCGGCCCTGCAGCCGGGCACGCGCCTCGGCGAGCCGGACCTCCTCCCCCGGCTCGGGTGCGAGAGCCTCGAGCTCCTCGGCTCGGCGGCGGAGCTCCTCGGCCTCGCGCTCGGCCCGCTCGGCCGCGGCGGCGAGCTCGCGCCGGCGCTGCTCGGCCGATCGCCAAGCCTGCCAGGCGGCGCGCAGCGCGGCCACCGCCCCTTCGGCACCGGCGAAGGCGTCGAGCACGGCGCGTTGGACCGCGGGATCGAGCAGGCCGCGGGTGTCGTGCTGGCCGTGCACCGCGACCAGTGTCTCGCCGAGCCGGCGCAGCAGCTGCCCCGCGACCGGTGTATCGTCGAGGAAGGCGCGGCTTCTGCCGTCGGCGCCGAGGCTCCGCCGCAGCAGGATCTCGCCCGCGGCGGCGTCGCCGGCGAGGCCCTGCTCGGCGAGGATCGCCCGAGCCGGATGGTCGGCGGGTGGGGCGAAGCTCGCCGTCACGAGCGCCCGCTCGGCCCCCCGGCGGACGAGGTCGCGCTCCGCGCGGCCGCCGAGGGCGAGCCCGAGGGCATCGAGGAGGATCGATTTGCCGGCCCCGGTCTCGCCCGTGAGCACGGTGAGCCCCGGCCCGAGCTCGAGGTCGAGGCGCTCGATCAGCACGACGTCGCGGATCGCGATGCCGGTCAGCATCGCTCAGAACAGGCTGCCGAGCCAGGACCGGGTGGAGCGCGCCGGCTCGAGCTTCTGGCCCTGGAGCAACGCGTAAGAGCGCTCGTACCAGGGGCTACCCGGGAAATTGTAACCGAGCACGGCGGCGGCGTTCTGCGCCTCCTCGCGCACCCCGAGGGCCAGGTAGCACTCGGTCAGCCGGTGCAACGCCTCCGGCACGTGGGTCGTGGTCTGGTAGGACTCGACCACGATGCGGAAGCGGTTGATCGCACCCACGTACTGGCCCCGCTTCTGATAGTAGCGGCCGATCTCCATGTGCTTGCCGGCGATGTGGTCGCGGGTGAGGTCGAGCTTGAGGCGAGCGTCGCGCGCATAGTCCGTGTCGGGATAGCGGCGGATCAGCTCCTCGAAGGCCTTCATGGCCTCCTCGGTCATCTCCTGGTCGCGCTGAACGTCGGAGATGCGCTCGTAATAGCTCATGCCGATGAGGTATTGGGCGTAGGGCGCGTCGGGATTGCCCGGGTGCAGCTCGATGAAGCGGCGAGCGGCGGCGATCGCCTCCTCGTAATCGTTGGCCTCGTAATAGGCATAGGCCGCCATGAGCTGACTCCTGACGGCCCATTGCGAGTAGGGATGCTGGCGCTCGACCTCCTCGAAGGCGCGCCCTGCCTCGCGGTACTCGCCCTTGTCGAGCAGGTCCTGGGCGGTGGAGTAGAGCTCGTCCACCGGCCGGTCGACATAGGGGTTCGGCCGCTCGCCGCTGCACGCGATCAGCCAGAGGAGCGTCAGGAGGGCGAAGCCGCGACGCAGCGGCCGCGAGCGATCGGACGACGGTGCCGGAAGCGGCATGGCGTGTTGCTCGACCTCTGAGCGGCGGACGGGGCGGTCATCAACCGGTCGGCGTCGCCTTGCCGGACGACTAACCGATCGGTAGATTGGCCTCGTCGACGACGGCGGGACCATAGTCAAGAGGCGCCCGACCCGGAAGCCGGCGCGCGCGACCACGGAGGCACGAACAGAGGTCCATGAGCCCCGAGCCCGCGAGCCCCGAGGCGATCGGCCTCGACCAGCGGATCGGCGAGCGGATCAGGCTGCGTCGCACCGAGCTCGGTCTCACCCAGGACCAGCTCGCGGCCGCGCTCGGCGTCTCCTACCAGCAAGTGCAGAAATACGAGAACGGGGCCAACCGGATCAGCGCGGTGCGGCTCTGGCAGATCGGCCGGCGGCTCGACGTCCCTGTGGGCTGGTTCTTCGAGGAGCCGGCCGCGGGCCCTTCCCCGGCCGACGGCCGGCTCGCCCACGGCCGCGGCGTGCTCGAGGTGGCGCGCGGCTTCGGCGAGCTGCGTGCGTCCTCGGTCAAGGCGGCGGTGGTCGGCCTTCTGCGCGCCCTCGCCGACCGGGGAATCTGACCCTCCGTTTCAGACGACCTCCTCGACGGCGCGCAAGAGGGGTCGCCACTCCTCGATCGCCGTGCCGGCGAGCCGGGCCGGAGCGTCGAACAGGCTGCGCCCCTCGAACGCCAGCTCCCCGTAGAGCGAGCGCTCGGCGAGCCTGGCCGCCGGGGGATGGCCGATCCGGGCGAGGAAGGCCTCGAGCCGGCCGACTGCGCGCGAGCGCGGGCGCAGCCTGTTGGCGACCACGAGCACCGGCTTCTTGCCTTTGCGGATCGGCTTGAGCTCGTCCAGGCGGGCGAGGAAGCGCGCGCTCGAGGCTTCGTCGAAGGGCGAGGGTAGGACCGGCACGACCACGAGATCGGCGAGCTCGAGCAGGGCCTCGACCTCTTTGCCGCGCAGGGCCGCCGGAGCGTCGATCACGAGCCGGGCCGTGCCCGGCGGCACGGGGCCGGGCTCCTTGTGCCAGGCGAGCCCGGCGAGGGGCGGCAGCTCGGCCGGGCGGAGTGCCAGCCAGGCGAGCGCCGAGCGCTGCCGGTCGGCATCGGCGAGCGCGGTCGCGAGCCCGCCGCGCGCGAAGGCCGCCGCCAGGTTGACGGCGATCGTGGTCTTGCCGCAGCCGCCCTTGAGGTTGCTCACGAGGATGCGGATCATGGAGCCTCGCGCCAGAACGGCTCGACCTCGAGGAGCTCGTCGAGTCGTTCGCGAGCCTCGCGCAAGAGGCGGCGGGCGGCGCGGGCGTGCCAGCCGATCACCGCACCCAGCGCGAGCGCGGCCGGGGCGAGCCGGGCATCGCCCGCGGCCGCGGCCAGGACCTCGCGGGCGAGACCCTGCGCCACCGCCACGTCGTTGAGGTGGCCGAGGCGGTCCTGCAGTTCGGCGGCACCGCTCGCGAGCCTCCGCACCTCGGCTTCCGGCCAGAGCGAGCCCAGAAACTCGATGCCGTAACGGAGTTTCTTCAGGGCGATGCGGAGCTCGTGACGGCCGGCGGCGTCGAGCCGGTCGAACCGGCGTCCGAGCTTCCTGACCCGGCGCCAGCGGCGCTCGAGCCGCTCGGCGGCGAACGGCCGCAGCGGCCCGTCGAGGAGTGCGCGGGCCTCCTCCGAGGCGGCCTCCCGGAACCGGCCGAGCTCGAGCCAGGCGGCAAGATCGAGCCAGAGGTCGGCCGCGCGTCGGCTCGCGAGAGCCTCCCGCACCCTCGCGTAGAGGGCCGGCCGGCCCTCGGCCAAGAGCGCGCGCAGCGCGGCGCGTTCGGCCTCGAGCCCGTCGATCCCGTCGATCGCTGCCACGAGCTCGCCCGCCAACACGTCGCGGTCGCGGGCGGGCCCGAGCTCGCCCAGGAGCCAGCGCAGCTCGCCGTTGAGCCGCTCGCGATCGGCCTCGGGCAGCGCCGGCCGAAAGAGGGCGAGCGCCGAGCGCATCCGCCGCAGGGCGACCCGAAGCTGGTGCACGCCTTCGGGATCCCGCCCGACCGCCGCGGCCGCCAGGTTGGCGAGGGCGTGGCCGAGGCAGGCGAGGCCGATCCGACGGAAGGCGTCGGCGACCGTCTCTTCGGCCATCGGCGCGAAGCGGCCCGCCCTGCGCGCCCGCGGTGCCTCGCCGAAGGCGAGGGCGAAGCCGCGGCTCGCCTTGTCGCGCGGCTCGAAGGCGAGGGGTGCGATCGGCCGCAGCTCCTCGACCAGGGCCGCGAGCGCCAGGGACGAGCCCCGCTCGAGCTCGAGCTCGAGCTCGCCGATCTCCTCGTGCCGACCGTCGGCCTCGATCCGGCCCCGATCGAGCGCCACCAGGACGACCGCCTCGCACTGCTCGGGCGAGGGCCAGCCCACCGCGAGTTCGGTCCGCTCGATCCGAGTCGTGAAGACCGGCACGAGCTCCCCCGGCAGGACGAGGCCGGTGAGCTGGCGCGCGGCCGAGCCCTCGAAGGCGGCGAGATCGGGGGTGTCGCCCGCGATCGGGATCTCGAGCTCGACGCGGTCGGCGGCGACCCCGGTCCCGCGCGAGGGGCCCTTGAGGGTCTGGATCCGGCGCCGGCCGATCCGCCGGACCCTGAGCGCCACCCCGCGGCGGTGCAGCCGGCCGTCGGGTGTGTCGAAATAGACGCTCACGAGACGTCGACGCCGGGCCGGCCGAAGAGCCCGCGCGACGAGCGCGGGGGCTTCGGCGAGCCGGTCGAGCGCGTCCGGGGGTACGGCGAGCTTGACCTCGATCTCCCGAGCCGGGCCGGCACCGGGCTCGGCCTTCGTCATCGTTTCGTCACCATTCTGTCGCAAATGATCGATCGTCGCTCCCCCGACCCCTGCGTCATAGGGGATCACCCGCTGGGGAGCAACGCGACGCCCGCCCGACCCTGTGCTAGAGACCGTGGCAAGACGAACTCGAGGGAGAGCGACGGTGAGCCTCAAGGATCTGATCGTCCAGCTCGATGCGAGCGAGGCCTCGAACGCGCGGCTGGACGCGGCGTTGGCCCTGGCCCGCGCTTTCGAGGCGCATCTGACCGGGCTCTGCCTCGTGGTCGAGCCCTATGTGCCCGCGGTCGTCGGCGTCAATCTGCCACCCGACATCCTCCTCCAGCAGCGCGAGCGGGCCGAAGCCGAGGCGGCCGAGCTCTTGGCCCGTGCCGTGGCCCGTGCCGAGGCACAAGGTGTGGCCCTCGAGCGGCGTCAGGAGACGGTGATGGTCGACCGGCTCGCCGACGCCCTCGCCCGGCACGCCCGACACGCCGATCTCTCGATCGTCGGCCAGCCGGACCCGGAGCGCGCCGGCGTCGACGACACCTTGATGGTCGAGGCGGCCTTCATGGCCTCGGGGCGGCCCGCGCTCGTCGTACCTTATATCGGCGCCCGGACGATGCCACCCGAGCGGGTGCTGCTCGGCTGGGACGGCTCGCGCGAGGCGGCGCGCGCGGTCAACGACGCGCTCCCCCTCCTCGCGCGGGCTCGCGACGTCACCCTCGTCGTGGTCGACCCCGGAGCGCTCGCCGGTCGGGTGGGCGAGGTGCCGGGGGCCGACATCGCCACCCATCTCGCCCGGCACGGTGTCCAGGTGACGGTGAAGACGGTGCCCTCGGGCGGGCTCGACCCGGGCGACGTCCTGCTCTCGACCGCCGCCGACGAGGGTGCCGACCTCCTGGTGATGGGAGCCTACGGCCATTCGCGCTTGCGGGAGCTCATCCTGGGCGGCACCACGGCCCATATCCTCAAGCACATGACGGTGCCGGTTCTGTTCTCCCACTGAGCCCCTGGGCGGGCCGCGCGGCGCGGCTGGCCGCCGTCGTGGCGCTCGGCCTTCTCGCCACGGGCCCGGCCTCGGCCGGCCGTCTCCTCGTGATCACGGCGACGGCCGGCTATCGGCACGATTCGATCCCCGCCACGGTGGCGGCGATCGAGGCGCTCGCGGCCCCGTTCGATCTCGTCGTCGAGCGGCTCGACGGGCCCGCCCCGCTGCCGCACCTGGCGCTCGACGGTGTCACCGCCGTGGTGCTGGCCCAGACCACGGGCGATTTCCTCGCGCCCGAGGCGGCGCAGGCTCTCGAGCGCTTCGTCCGCGCAGGCGGCGGGCTCCTCGCGGTGCATGCCGCAGCCGACGCCCATTACGGCTGGCCGGCCTACGAGGAGCTGCTGGGCGCCTGGTTCCGCGCCCATCCGCCGGGGCTGCAGACCACGGTGGTCCGCTTCGCCGAGGACGCGCCCGGATTTCACGCACTCGACGGCGGCCGGAGCTGGCCGGTGACCGACGAGCTCTACGATTTCCGCACCAACCCGCGCGCTCGGGTGCGGGTGATCGCTACGATCGACGAGCGGATCTATGCGGGCGGGACGATGGGCGAGGATCATCCGATCGCCTGGTGCCGGGCGCTGGGCCGCGGGCGGAGCTGGTACACCGGGCTCGGCCATCGCTCCGAACTCTTCGCGGACCCGGTGATGCACGAGCATCTGGGCCGCGGTCTCGCCTGGGTGGCGGGTCGCAGCGAAGTCTGCTGACGCCACCGCCGGGCGAGCGAGCTTTCGACGCGCCCGCTCAGTCGACCCGGCCGCGGGCGGCCACTGCGAGGCTACCTTCGACCCGATCGCCGCGCACCGTGACGACCCGGTCGAACAGGTTCGAGACCGGGCAGGCGTGGTTGGGGATCACCCGGACCTTCTCGCCGACCCGCGGCCGCGCGGTGCAGGCCGAGAGATCGACATGGCCGTGCTCCTCGCTCAAGGCGTAGATCACGGCCTCGGGATACTCGACGATCCGGCCGTGGCCGCTCTGCCCGACGAGGTCGGAGGTCAGCGACTTCGAGCCCGCGTCCAGGATCGCCCGGTCGGAGGTCGGCCGGCTCACCACCGTCGTGAGCACGGTGAGCGCACAATCCTCCCAGCGCGCCGCCCCGGCCGCGACCTGCATCCGGTCGTTGTAGACGTAGGTGCCGACCCGGTACTCGCCGATCACCGGAAATTCGTGCGCCCGCCACATGTCGGGGGTGCCGCCCGAAGAGACCACGGGCACCGGGATGCCCGCCGCCTCGATCAGCGCCTTCGCCTCGGCGAGGAAGGCCGCGGCCTTCTCGGGCGCACCCTTGGCCGGATAGGTCAAGAGCCCGGCGAAGGTGAGGCCCGGGGCGCGGTCGATTCGTAGCGCGAGCTCGAGTGCGGCCGTCGGGCTCTGGACGCCGCAACGTCGGGCACCGGTGTCGCATTCGACCAGGACCGGCAGTGGCCGGGTGGCGGAAGCGAAGGCCTCGGCGAGCCCGTCGACCACGACCGGATCGTCGGCCGAGACGCGCAGCGTCACCCGCTCGGCGAGGGCTCTGGCCCGGCCGAGCTTGGCCGGGCCCAGGAGGTTGAAGGGGATGAGGATATCGGTGAGGCCGCCGGCCGCCATCACCTCGGCCTCGCCGAGCTTCTGGCAGCAGATGCCGATCGCCCCGAGCTCCACCTGGCGGCGGGCGAGCTCGAGCAGCTTGTGCGTCTTGACGTGCGGCCGGTTGCGGATGCCGTGCCGATCGCAATAGGCCTGGAAGCGGGCCAGGTTGCGCTCCACCCGGTCGAGATCGACGAGTACCGCGGGTGTATCCAGCTCGACGATCCGCATGGCCGCATTCCGAGCGCAGGTGGGCGCCGCGCTCGAGCCTAGCGCGGCGCCCGCCCCGCGTCAGCGGTCGGAGGGCTCGCGGCGGAGGAAGGCCGGTATGTCGGCCGCCTCGGCGAGTTCGGGCTTCTGCACCTTGGGCTCCTCGACCGCCGGCGCGCCGACCGGCCGCCCCTGGGTCGCGCGGTGGAAGCCGAAGCTGCGCATCCGCTCGATGAAAGACGGGCCGCGGGTCTCCGGAGCGGTCTGGCGGGCGCCCGGCCGGGTGGCGCGCGGCTCGGCCGAGGGTGGGGTGGCGAAGCTCGGGATGGCGGGTTCGATCGAGGGCGTGCGCAGCTGTACCGCGGGGCTGGACTCGCCCGGCCGGGCCGCCGGCCGGCCGGCGACCGGGAAGGGCTGCTGGCGCTGCATCTGGGGCTTGAAGACGAAGCCCTCGCTCGGCCGCTCCGTGTCGCGTCCCGGCTGCTCGCCCGGGGCGGTGATGCCGGTCGCCACGACCGAGATCCGCATCCGGCCTTCCATGCTCGAATCGAAGGTCGAGCCGAAGATGATGTTGGCGTCCGGGTCGACCTCCTCGCGGATCCGATTGGCGGCGGCGTCGACCTCGTAGAGGGTCATGTCGTAGCCGCCCGTGATGTTGATGAGGACGGCCCGCGCGCCCTTCATCGACACGTCGTCGAGGAGCGGGTTGTTGATGGCGGCCTCGGCGGCCTCGATCGCCCGCCGCTCGCCCGAGGCCTCGCCCGTGCCCATCATCGCCTTGCCCATCTCGCTCATCACCGTGCGGATGTCGGCGAAGTCGAGATTGACGAGGCCCGGCATGATCATGAGGTCGGTCACACCGCGCACGCCCATGTGCAGGACCTGATCGGCCATCCGGAAGGCGTCCGCGAAGCTCGTCTTCTCGTTGGCGAGCCGGAACAGGTTCTGGTTCGGGATCACGATCAGCGTGTCGACATACTGCTGCAGCTCGGCGAGCCCCTGCTCGGCCAGCCGCATGCGGTGCGCGCCTTCGAAGTGGAACGGCTTGGTCACGACCGCGACGGTGAGGATCCCCTGCTCGCGGACCGCCCGGGCGATCACCGGTGCAGCGCCGGTGCCGGTCCCGCCGCCCATACCGGCGGTGATGAACACCATGTGCGAGCCCTGGAGCTGGTCCAGGATCTCGTCGAGCGCTTCTTCCGCGGCCGCCCGGCCGACCTCGGGCCGGGCACCGGCACCGAGCCCGTGCGTGATCGACACACCGAGCTGGATCTTGCGGTCGGTCAGGCAGTTGGCCAGCGCCTGCGCGTCCGTGTTGCAGACCACGAACTCGACGCCCTCGAGATGCGCGGTGATCATGTTGTTGACGGCGTTGCCGCCGGCACCGCCGACACCGACCACCGTGATCTTGGGCTTGAGCTCCTCGCCCAAGGGCATGGAAAGGTTGATCGTCATCCCCGTTCTCCTCCTCGACGCTCGTTGCGGCCTTCGGCCGTCTCCCGACCGCGGGGCAAGCGCGATCGGCCGGGCGAACCCTCGCCCTCCTCAGAAATTCTGCCGGAACCAGGCGCGGAACCGGCCGAGCCGGTCGCCGACCCCGCGCCTCCCGTCGAGCGCCGGGAGCGACGCGCCGCCCGGCTCCTCGCGGCCGAGCGCGAGCGCACCGAGCGCCGCGCTCAATCCCGGATCTTCGTCGCTGCGCAGCCCGCTCAGGAGCCCGCGCGGCCGACCGATCCGCGTCGGCAGGCCGAACCGCTCCTGGGCGAGCTCGTCCATTCCCTCGAGCTGGGCCGCCCCACCCGTGAGCACGAGCGAGCGGGGCGGTCGGGCGCGCAGGATCTCGCCCCGCTCGCGCAGCCGCTCGGCCAACAGGTCGAAGATCTCCTCGACCCGGGCCCGCACGATCGTCGTGAGCCGGGTGCGCGGCACCTCGCCCACCGCGAGGTCGGACCCGTCGCCCACCTGGCGGAGCTCGATCCGCACGTGATCGTCGCAGGCCCGCCAGACCACCGCGCCATAGAGGCTCTTGATCCGCTCGGCCTCGCGCCGGGTGGTCGACAGCCCCCAGGCGACGTCGTGGGTGATGCGCTCGCCGCCGATGTCGATCCGGTCGACATGGGCCAAGCGGCCGCCCGCGAAATGCGCGATCTGGGTCGCGTCCGCACCGATGTCGACGAGCAGACAGCCGCGCTCCCGCTCGTCCTCGCCGAGGCAGCCCATGCCCGCGGCATAGGGTACCGCCACGAGGCGTCGCACCTCGAGATGGCAGCGCTCGAGGCAGCGCAGCACGGCCTGCAGCGGCTCGCGCTCGGCCGCCACCGCGTGAACGAGGAGAGCGAGCCGCCGGCCGAGCAGACCGCGCGGGTCTTCGACCGGCCGTCCGCCGTCGACGCGCGCCTCGAGGGCGACGAGGTGGAGAACGGCCAGCCCCTGGCCCACGATCTCCTCGCGCACGCGCGCGAGGGAGGCCTCGATGTCGGCGTCGTCGACCGAGCGGCCGCCGAGCGGGCGTTCGACTTCGAGCAGGAACGAGCGGGGCCGGCCGGCACCGACCGCCGCGACGACGCTCTCCACCATGAGGCCGGCCTGCTCTTCGGCCTCCTGCAGCACGGCGCGGATCGCCGCCTCGGCCGCCTCGAGATCGACGATCTCGCCGCCCCGCAACCCGTCGGCCGACTGCAGGCCGCGGCCCAACAGGACGAGGCCGCCGCCCGGCCCGGTCGTGGCGATGAAACATGCGATCTTGCTCGTGCCGATATCGAGCGCGGCGAGCGTGGTGCCCGGGCGGATCCCGGAGCGGTGGATGCGCCCGAGCGGCAGAGCGAGGCTCATGCGCCGCGCCCCCCCGCGCTGGAAGGCTTGCGCGCCGGCGGCTCGGCGGCGCGGACCACGATCCAGTCGGCCGAGCGCAGATCGATCGCCTCCACCGCCCGATCGAGCAGCCGGTTCGCGCGGTCCTCCGCCGCCAGCCGGCGGAGCGCCGCGGCCTCGCCCTCGGCCGGCAGACGAACTTCGATCCGCCCGTCGACATAGAGGTTCCAGCGGCGGCCGCCGACGAAGCTCGCCACCGTCGTCCGGCGGGCGATCTCCGGCTCGGCCGCGAGCAGCGAGAGCAGCCGTCCGGCCGCACGCGGGGCGCCCTGCCCGATGACCAGCGGCAGGCCGGCGAACGGTCGCAGATCAGCGACGGGGACGATCTCGCCCTCCTCGTCGATCAGGCGGGTGCGCGAACCTTCGCGCTCGCGCCAGAGGGCGAGCGGCCGGTGCTCCACGAGCACCGCGTGCAGGGTGCCGGGGAGTTGGCGCCGGACGGCTGCGGACTTGACCCACGGCAACCCTTCGAGTTGTTTCCTGATCTCGTCTAATTCAACTGAAAGTATAAGGGACCCGACCCGACTTTCAAGCGCCTTGGCGAGCTCCTTGGGATCGGTCCGCACGCGTCCCTCGACCGTCACCTCGCGGACCACGAGACCGGCGGCGCGGGCCGTCCGCTCGAGGGCGGCACGTGCGGTGGCGGCGAGCAGCGCGTCGCCGCCGAAGCGCTGGGCCGACCAGACCGCACCCGAAATCGAGAGGATCGCGAGGGCGAACGGGGCGGCGCGTCGCAGCCGCCGGCGCCAGGGCCGCTCGCGCTCCCGGCGGATCGCACCGCGCAGACGTTGCGAGAGACGGCTCACCGGTCGCATCGTGCCTCCTCCACGAGCCGGACCACGAGATCCTCGAACGCGATGCCGCAATGGGCCGCCTGCTCCGGGACGAGCGAGAGTGGCGTCATCCCCGGCTGAGTGTTCACCTCCAGGATGTAGAGCCCCTCCTCGCCCAGGTTCGGGTCGAAGCGGAAGTCGGCGCGGCTCACGCCTCGACAGCCCAGGACCCGGTGCGCCTCGAGCGCCCACTCCATCACCCGGGCGTAGAGATCCTCGGCGAGCGGCGCCGGCAAGAGGTGGCGGGCGAGGCCGGCCGTGTATTTGGCACGGTAGTCGTAGAAGCCGGTCTCGGGCGCGATCTCGGTCACCGCGAGCGGCCTGTCGTCGAGCACGGCGCAGGTGAGCTCGCGACCCGGCACGTAACGCTCGACCAGGAGCCGGTCGTCGGGCGCCAGGCTGTTGCGGAGGAGGACCGGGCCGAGATCGCCGTCGGTGACGATCGCGACACCGACGCTCGAGCCCTCGCAGGCGGGCTTGACGACGAAGGGCGGTGGCAAGGGTGCGCCCTCGCGGGCGAGCCGGGCGGGCGTGGTCTCGACACCCTCGGGGCAGCGCAGCCCGGCCGAAGCGAACAGCCGCTTGGCCATCGGCTTGTCCATGGCGAGCGCGGAGGCCAGCACGCCCGAATGGGTGTAGGGTATGCCCAAGAGGTCGAGCAGGCCCTGGACCCGGCCGTCTTCCCCCATCCGGCCGTGCAACGCGTTGAAGCAGCAATCGGGCCTGAGCTCGAGCAGCCGCTGCGGCAGGTCGCGGCCGACGTCGATCCGGCTCACCCGGTAGCCGCGCGCCTCGAGCGCCCGAGCGCAGGCCTCGCCCGAGACGAGGCTCACCTCGCGCTCGGCCGAGAGCCCACCCATCAGCACCGCCACGTGCCGGCTCATGCCACCGCACCTCCGGGACCCGGATCGCCCACCCGGACGATTTCCCACTCGAGCGTGACGCCACTGTGCGCACGCACCCGCTCGCGGACCCGCTCGCCCAGCCCCTCGAGCTCGGCGGCGCTGGCACCACCCGTGTTGATCAGGAAGTTGCAGTGCTTCTCCGACACCATCGCGGCACCCAGCCGGAGCCCGCGACAGCCGGCCTCTTCGATCAGTTTCCAGGCTCTGCGGCCGGGCGGGTTCTTGAAGGTCGAGCCGCCGGTCGCCACCCCGAGGGGCTGGGCGGCCTCGCGCTCGGCGCGGATCGCCTCCATCCGCGCGCGGATCGCGGCCGGATCGCCCGGAACGAGCGCGAAGGCGGCGCGCACCACGATCGCCTCGGGCGGCAGAGCACTGCGGCGGTAGGCGAGCCCGAGCTCGTCGCGGGAAAGCCGCAGGAGCCGTCCTTCGCGGTCGAGGAGCTCGGCCCAGAGGAGCCGCTCGGCCGTCTCCCCGCCGAAGGCACCGGCGTTCATCGCCACCGCACCGCCGATCGTGCCGGGGACGCCGATGAGGAACTCGAGGCCGGAGAGCCCGGCCCGGCAGGCCTCCTGCGCCACCCGCTGGTCGCGCGCACCACCGCCCGCCAGAAGCGTCCTCCCCTCGACCCCGATCCGGGCGAACGGTCCGCCGAGCCGGACCACGGCCGCCTCGAGCCCGCCGTCGCGCACCAGCAGGTTCGAGGCGACCCCCATGGGGAAGAGCGGCAACGCCCCGTCAAGGTCCCGCCGGAACGCCCGGAGATCCTCGAGATCCGCCGGCTGGAACAGGAGCCGCGCGGGCCCGCCGACCCGAAGCCAGGTCAAGGGCCCGAGCGGCACCCCTAGCCGCAGCGCTCCCCGCGGCTTCGGCAGGTCGGGGAGGGTGACGCTCATGCCGCGGCCTCGCGGCGGCGCCGGGCGAGCTCGGCCGGCAGCGCGTTGGCCCACTGGGTGATCGAGCCGGCCCCGAGGCAGACCACGTAGTCACCCGGGCGGGCGAGCTCGGCGACCCGCGCATAGACCGCCTCGGGCCCCTCGACCGCTTCGACCGCGCGCTGACCGTGGGCGATCAGCCCGCGCACGAGCGCCTCGTGATCGACGCCCGGGATCGCCGGCTCGCCCGCGGGGTAGACCGGCGCCACGAGCACGATGTCGGCATGCTGGCAGCAGGTGCAGAAGGGCTCCATGAGATCGCGCAGCCGGGTGTAGCGGTGCGGCTGGAGGACGGCCAGGATCCGTCCGCTGCAGCGCTCCCGGGCGGTGGCGAGCACGACTTTGATCTCCTCGGGATGGTGCCCGTAATCGTCGATCACGGTGATCCCGTCGACCTCGCCCGTGCGCGTGAAGCGCCGCTTGACCCCCTCGAGTCCGGCGAGTGCCGTGCGGATCACGGTCTCCTCGAGGCCGAGCTCGACGCCGATCGCCACCGCGGCGAGCGCGTTCTGGACATTGTGCCGGCCGGGCAGCGCGATCGCGAAATCGGGCAGCACCCGCTCTTCCCGGCCCGGCCGGGCGGCGAGGCGGATCTCGACCAGCGAACCCGGCCCGTGCGGGCGCAGTGCCGTGGCGCTCACATCGGCCTGCGGGCTGAAGCCGTAGGTCACCACCCGTCGGTCGGTGATCTTCGGCAGGAGCGCCTGGACTTCCGGATGGTCGAGGCAGAGCACCCCGAAGCCGTAGAACGGCAGTCGCTCGACGAAGCTCAAATAGGCTGCCCGCACCGCGTCGAAATCACCCCAATATTCCAGATGCTCGGGGTCGATGTTGGTCACCACGCCGATCTCGGCCGGCAGGCGCAGGAAGCTGCCGTCGCTCTCGTCCGATTCGACCACCATCCAGTCGCTCGAGCCGAGCCGGGCGTTGGTGCCCCAGGCGTTGATGATGCCGCCGTTGACCACCGTCGGGTCGAGCCCCGCGGCATCGAGCAGGGCCGCCACCATGGCCGTGGTCGTGGTCTTGCCGTGGGTCCCGGCGACCGCGATCGCCCGCTTGAGGCGCATGAGCTCGGCCAGCATGTCGGCGCGGCGAACGACCGGCAGGCGGCGGGCGCGGGCGGCCACGAGTTCGGGATTGTCGGCGCGGACGGCCGAAGAGAAGACGACGACCCGAGCCTCGCCCAGATTCTCGGCCCGATGACCGATCGCGACCGGGACCCCGGCCGCGCGCAACCGCTGGACGTTGGCGCCCTCGGCCACGTCCGAGCCCTGCACGGTGAAGCCGAGGCTCTTCATCAGCCCGGCGATCCCGCTCATGCCGATGCCGCCGATGCCGATGAAGTGGATCGGGCCCGCGGCGTGCGGATCGAGCCTCATTGCTCCGCCTCCCCGCGGGCGAGCTCGAGGAGAGCATCGGCGATCCGCGCCGCGGCGTCCGGTCGGGCGAGCTGCGCCGCCGCCTCCGCCATCGCCCGCCGCCGCCCGGCATCGCCCAGGAGCGCGGCGAGCAGCCGGGCGCAGACCTCGGGCGTCGCCTCGCTCTGCGGCAGGACGATCGCCGCCCCGGCTCGCTCGAGCGCGCGTGCATTGGCGCTCTGGTGGTCGTCGGCGGCGGCCGCATAGGGGATCAGGAGCGCCGGCCGGGCGAGGGCCAGGAGCTCGGCGATGGTCGAAGCACCGGCGCGCCCCACCACGAGGTCGGCCGCCGCCATCCGCCGCGGCACGTCGTCGAAAAAGGTCGCGAGTTCCACGGGCTGGCCGATCGCCCGGTAGGCGGCGGCGACCCGGTCGAGGTCCTCCGGCCGGCATTGCTGGGCGATCGCGAGCCGCGCCCGAAGGGCCGGATCGAGCAGCGCCACCGCGGCCGGGAGGAGGTCGCTCAGGATCCGGGCCCCCTGACTGCCGCCGAGCACGAGCAGCCCGAGCCGCTCGGCGTCGCCGGCGGTCCTCGCACCGGCCGGCACGAAGCCCGGGCGGACCGGGTTGCCGGTCACGAGGAGCCTGTCCGCGGCCGCCGCCGGGACCGCTTCGGTGCCCTCGAAGGTGAGCGCGAGCCGGGCCGCGAGCCGCGCCAAGAGGCGATTGGCCCGACCCATCACCGCGTTCTGTTCGTGCACGAGGAGCGGCACGCGACGCAGGACCGCGGCGAGTGCGGCCGGCACCGAGGCGTAGCCACCGAAGGCAGCGGCCGCCGCCGGCCGCAGCCGACCGACCGCCACGAGGCTCCGGGCGAGGCCCGCCGCGAGCGCGACCAGTGCCCGCAGGCGGTCGAGCACCGAGCCGCGCGGAGCCGCCGCCCCGATCACGGTGAGCCCGGGCTCGCCGGTCGCGAAGCGGGCACCGCGCGGGTCGGTCAGGAAAGCCACCTCGGCACCCCGCCGCCGCAGCTCGGCGGCCACCGCGAGCGCGGGGAACATGTGGCCGCCGGTGCCACCCGCGGCGATCAGGAGCGGCCGGCTCATGTCACCCGCTCCAGCCGGGCGCGCGCACGGGTGAGGGCGAGCGCCCAACCCATGGCGATACCGAGCGCCAGCATGGAGGAGCCGCCGTAAGAGATGAAGGGCAGGGTCATGCCCTTGGTCGGGATCAGGTTGAGATTCACCGCCATGTTGATCAGGGCCTGAAGCGCGAGCTGGCAGAGAAGGCCCACCGCGGCGAGCTGACAGAAGCGGTCGACCGCCTCGTGCGCCCGCCAGAGCCCGCGCAAGAGGAGAAAGGCGAACAGCCCGGCGATCAGGAGGCAGGCGAGGATGCCGAACTCCTCGGCGGTGGCGGCGTAGACGAAGTCGGTATGGGCGTCCGGCAGGGTGAACTTGACGATTCCCTCGCCCGGGCCCCGGCCGAACAGCCCACCCGAGGCCACCGCCCGGAGCGCTTTCTCGATCTGGGTGAACTCGGCCGGCGGTGCCATGAACTGATCGACCCGGGCAGCGACGTGCGGGAAGAGCTCGTAAGCCGCGAGCGCACCGGCGATGCCGAGCCCGGCGAAGGCGAGGACGAGGATCCAGGGCAGGCCGGCGACGAAGAGCTGGAGGCCGAGCGTGGCGAGCACGATCGCCGCCATCCCGAGATCGGGCTGGAGGAGGAGGAGGCCGACCACGACCGCGGCGAGCGCGAGGCTCCAGGCAGCCGCCGTGTACCAGGGACGGCTCGAAGCGAGCCAGGCCGTGAGCACGACGAGCGCCGGCTTCACGAACTCGCTCGGCTGGAGTTGAAGGCCGCCGATCCGCACCCAGCGATGGGCGCCGTTGATCTCCGGGCCGGCCAGGACGGCGAGCACCATGAGCAGGACGCCCACGACCGCGAGGCCCTTGGCCATCCGCAGCACGCCCAAGGGTGCCAGGAGCGAGCAGGCGAAGAGCAGCAGCACCGCCGGCGCGGTGAAGGCGAGGTGACGGACGATGAAGTGGTGCGGGTCCTTGTGCCGGAGGACGCCCACGGGCGGGCTCGCCGCCAGGACGATGACCAGGCCCACGAACACGAGCACGAGCACGCCCGCGAGTAGGACGCGGTCGACCGTCCACCACCAGGTGCCGAGCAGCGAGCGGTCGGTGCGGGGGAAGACCGTGCTCACGCTGGCACCTCCACCGGACGCCCGGCGAGCCGAGCGCGCACGAGCTCGCGGAACACGTCCCCGCGCTGCTCGTAACTCTTGAACTGGTCGAAGGACTTGCAGGCGGGTGCGAGGAGCACGACGGCCTCCTCCCCGGCCGCGGTGGCGGCGGCGAGGGCCGCATCGAGCGCCGCTTCGAGGGTGCCCGAGCGCTCGAGCGGGGCGAGCCGGCCGAGCTCGGCCGCGATCGCCTCGGCCGCCTCGCCGATCAGGAAGCCGCGTCGGACGCGCGCCATGAAGGGGGCGAGAGCGGCGAAGCCGCCGGGCCCCGCCCGCCCGCCGGCGATCCAGTACACGCTGTCGAAGGCGCCGAGGCTCTTGGTCGCGGCGTCCGGATTGGTGGCCTTGCTGTCGTTGACGAGCGTCACCCGCCCGACCCGGCCGACCTCCTCCATGCGGTGCGGCAGCCCAGCGAAGCTCGCGAGCCCGGCGGTAGCTTCGGCCGGGTCGAGGCCGAGCGCGCGCAGCGCGGCATAGGCCGCGGCCGCGTTCTGCTGGTTGTGGGCGCCCTTGAGCGCGCGCAGGCCACGGAGATCGGCGACCGGCCGCGCCTCTCCCTCGAGCGCGTCGAGAAGCCGCCCCTCGATGACGCCGACGCCACCCTCGGGCACCCGACCGACGCTCACCCGCAAGGGTGCACGCCCCTGCCGGGCGAGAGTCTCGGCCAGTGCAGCGGAGATCGGATCGTCGATCCCGATCACCGCCCGATCGCCCGCTCCCTGCAGCTCGAAGATCCGCCGCTTGGCGGCGGCGTAGCCCTCGAGATCGCCGTGCCGGTCGAGATGGTCGGGGGTCAGGTTGAGCCACACGGCCACTCGGCAGGCGAGGCTCTGCGCGAGCTCGAGCTGGAAGGAGGAGAGCTCGAGGACGATCGTCTCCTCGGGACCACCCAGCACGAGGTCGAACACCGGCCGGCCGATATTGCCGCCGAGCTGCGCCGGTCGGCCGGCGGCGAGCAGGAGGTGGTGGACGAGCGCGCTCGTGGTCGACTTGCCGTTGGTCCCGGTGATCCCGACGATGGGCCGCGGGCGGGCGACCTCGGCGAAGAGGTCGACGTCGCCCGTGATCGGCACGCCCTCGGCGCGCGCCGCCGCGACGAGCGGGTGCGGGGCGGGCAGGCTCGTGGGCACACCGGGGCTCACCACGAGGGCGGCGAGCTCGACCAGATCCTCCGCCTCGCCCGGCCAGGCACCGAGCTCCATGGCCCTCTGCAGGGCGGCCGGATCGTCGTCCCAGGCGACCACGTCGGCCCCCCCGGCGCGAAGGGCTCGGGCGACCGCGAGCCCGCTCCGGGCGAGCCCGAGCACGCCCACCCGACGATCGCGGAACCGAGAGAGCGCGGTGGGCGGCGCCACGGCCGACCTCAGCGCAGCTTGAGGGTCGAAAGACCCACGAGGGCCAGGATCATGGCGATGATCCAGAAGCGGATGACGATGGTGGGCTCCTTCCATCCCTTCTTCTCGAAATGATGGTGCAAGGGCGCCATGCGGAACACCCGCCGGCCGGTGAGCTTGAACGAAACGACCTGGACGATCACCGAGACCGCCTCGAGGACGAACAGGCCGCCCACGATCGCGAGCACGAGCTCGTGCTTGACCGCGACCGCGATCGCGCCGAGCGCGCCACCCGTCGCGAGCGAGCCCGTGTCGCCCATGAACACCATGGCCGGCGGGGCGTTGAACCAGAGAAAGCCCAGAGATGCCCCGATCATCGCACCGCAGACCACGGCGAGCTCGCCGCTCCTCGCGACGTAGGGGATGCCCAGATAATTCGAGAAGATCACGTTGCCCGCGAGATAGGCGATGAGCGCGAAGCAGGCCGCGGCGATCATGACCGGCACGATCGCGAGCCCGTCGAGCCCGTCGGTCAGGTTCACGGCGTTCGAAGCCCCTACCATCACGAAGGCGGCGAAGATCGGGAAGCCCATCCCGAGCGGGATGAGAAGATCCTTGAAGACGGGCACGGCCACGCTCGTCGCGAGCTTCGGATCGGTGAGCTCGACGATGACGATCGCCGCTGCGAGCCCGATCGCGGTCTGTCCCAGGAGCTTGAGGCGGCCGGGCAGGCCGCCGCTTGAGCGCTTGGTCACCTTGAGATAGTCGTCGAGGAAGCCGATCAGGCCGTAGCCGATCGTCACGAGCAGCACGGTCCAAACGAAGCCGTTCCTGGGATCGGCCCAGAGAAGGGTGGAGACCGTCATGGCGATCAGGATCAGCACACCCCCCATGGTGGGCGTGCCGGCCTTCGTGAGGATGTGACTCTCGGGCCCGTCGCTGCGGATCGGCTGGCCGCCCTTCTGTTTGAGGCGCAACCAGCGGATCAGACCCGGGCCGAGAAGGAAGCTCACGAGCAGCGCGGTCATGACCGCCCCGCCCGTGCGGAAGGTGATGTAGCGGAACAGGTTGAGCCCGGGGACGGTGGGCGCGAGCGGGACCAGGAGCTCGTACAGCATGCTCAGCTCCGTGCCGAAGCCTCGAGGGCCGCGACCACGCGCACCATCCGGCTGCCGAGCGAGCCCTTGACCAGGATGACGTCGCCGGGCCGCAACGCTTCTCGCACGAGCGGTGCGAGCGCCGCCGAATCGACGGCGTGCGGGCCACGCCGTTCGGGCGGCAGAGCGTGGTGGAGCGCCGCCATGAGGGGGCCGCAGGTGAACACCCGATCGACGCCGGCCGCGAGCAACGGCGCGGCCAGGGCGGCATGGAGCTCCTCCGCTCGCGGACCGAGCTCGAGCATGTCGCCGAGCACGGCGATCCGCCGGCCGGGCTGCAGGCCCAAGAGCGCGATCGCTGCCGCCATCGAGGCCGGGTTGGCGTTGTAGCTCTCGTCGAGCAGCAGTACCTCGCCACTCTCGAGCACGATCCGCCGTCGGCGCCCGCGTCCGGCGGGCGGCAGGAGATCGGCGAGGTCCGCCGCCGCCCGCTCGACATCGGCCCCGAGCGCCTCGACCACGGCGAGCACGCCGAGCGCGTTGTCGGCCCAGTGTCGGCCCGGCGCTCCGAGCCGAAAGCGGAGCCGCCGGCCCGCCCGCTCGACCTCGATCAGCGAGCCCTCGGGCCCGAGCTCGGCCGAGACGCACCGCCAGTCGGCGCCGGCCGCCTCGCCGAAGGTGAGGACCCGCTCCACCCCGGCCCGCCGGGCCGCCTCGAGGAGGATCGGCAGCTGCTGCGAATCGGCGGGCAGAACGGCGGTGCCGCCCGGCGCGAGACCCTCGAAGATCTCGGCCTTGGCGCGGGCGATACCTTCCACCCCGTCCGGGAAGAAGGCCAGATGGGCCGGGGCGATCGCGGTGATCAGAGCGACGTGCGGGCGAACCAGCGGCACGAGCGCCCGGATCTCGCCCGCGTGGTTCATGCCGATCTCGACCACCGCCCAGGGCAGCCCGGCCGGCAGCCGGGCGAGGGTGAGCGGCACGCCCCACTGATTGTTGTGGCTCGCCGCACTCGCATGGCAGCCCCCCTGCCGATCGAGGACGTGGCGCAGCGCCTCCTTGGTCCCGGTCTTGCCGACCGAGCCCGTGACGCCCGCCACCCGTGCCACGGTCCGCGCCCGACCGGCCCGAGCCAGCGCCCGCAGGCCTTCGAGCGTGTCCGCGACCTCGAGCAACGGCACGTCCGCAGGAAGATCCTCGGGCCGGCGCGCGACCACCGCCGCTGCCGCCCCCCGGGAGAGGGCATCGGCCACGAAGGCGTGTCCGTCGCGCTGCTCTCCCACGAGTGCCACGAACAGATCCCCGGGGGCGAGCGTGCGACTGTCGATCGACACCCCGCTCGCCCGCCAGTCGCCGACGGCCACCCCGCCGGTCGCCCGCGCCGCCTCGGCCGCGGTCCAGAGCGGGGCGCTCACGGGGCCCTCTCCCCGTCCGGGGTCTTTCCCAGGAGCTCGCGGACGACCGCGGCGTCGTCGAACGGCAGCACCGTGTCTCCCACGATCTGGTAGGTCTCGTGGCCCTTGCCGGCGACGAGGAGCACGTCGCCCGCTCCGAGCCCGTCGAGGGCGGCGGCGATCGCCGCCCGCCGGTCGCCGATCTCGAGGGCAGCCGGGCAGGCCTCGAGGATCGCCCGGCGGATCTCGGCCGGATCCTCGCTTCGGGGATTGTCGTCGGTGACGATCACCCGGTCGGCGAGGCGGGCGGCGATCGCCCCCATGAGCGGCCGCTTGCCCGCATCCCGGTCGCCCCCGCAGCCGAACACGAGGTGGAGCCGGCCGGCGCAGTGCGGCCGCAGGGCCTCGAGCGCCTGGCGCAGCGCATCGGGCTTGTGGGCGTAGTCGACATAGACGGCGGCGCCGGCGGGGTGGTCGGCCACGTGCTGCATCCGCCCGGGAGCACCTTCGAGCTCGCCGAGCAGGAAGACGGCCTCGAACGGGGCTCCGGTCGCGAGCGCGAGGCCCAGAGCCGCCAGGAGGTTGTGCGCCTGGAACGCGCCGACGAGCCGGGTCTCGACCGTGACCGCGCGGCCGTCGAGCCGGAGCTCGAGGCGCTGCCCCGCGGCGAGCGGCGTCTGCTCGACCAGCCGAAGACGCCCGGCGGTACGGCCGAAATCGAGGAGCTCCAAGCCGCGGTCGCGAGCGATCGCGGCGAGCGCCGTCGCCTCCTCGGCGTCGGCGTTCACCACCACGTCGGCACCCGGCGGGAGGAGCTCCTCGAACAGCCGGAGCTTGGCCGCCAGGTAGGCCTCGGTCGTGCCGTGATAGTCGAGATGGTCGCGGGAGAGATTGGTGAAGGCGGCGGCGGCGAAGCGCACCCCCTCTACCCGGCGCTGGTCGAGGGCGTGGCTCGAAACCTCCATGGCGAGCCGGTCGATGCCGTTGCGGGCCAGGGCGGCGAGGTCGCGATGGAGCTCGATCGGGTCCGGAGTGGTGAGAGAACCCGGCCGCTCGAAGCCCGGCCCGACGATCCCGAGCGTGCCGAGGCTGGCCGCGCGATGGCCGAGCTTCCGCCAGAGCTGGCGGGTGAAGCCCGCGACCGAGGTCTTGCCGCTCGTACCGGTGACCCCCACGACGATCTTCGGCTGTTCCCCGAAGAAGCGGGCGGCGATCCGGGCGAGCGCCGCCCGCGGATCCGCTGCCACCAGGACCGGCACGCCGAGCGGCCGGGCGCGGAGCCGCTCGTCGCCGAGCACCGCCACCGCCCCGGCCGTCACCGCCGCCTCGGCGAAGGCGAGGCCGTCGGCGCGCGCCCCGGGCAGGGCCGCGAACAGGTCGCCCGGGCGGACCTTCCGCGAATCGAGGGCGAGGCCCGCGACCTCGCGGTCGGGCCCCTCGAGACGAGCCACCTCAGCGGCGAGCGTCGACAGCCGCAAGGCGCGATCCTCCGGTCTCGGGCTCGGCGATCGACCGCATCGCCAGCCAGCGCTCGCGGAAGCGGGCCTCGACCGCGGAATCGGAGGGCGGCACGCCCAGAAGCGGCCCGATCCGGGCGATGATCGACCCCACCACCGGTGCCGCGACCTGGCCGCCGTAGCGCGTACCGCCGGAAGCCGCGGAGGCCTTGGGCTCGTCGATCACGGCGAGCACGAGGTAGCGCGGCGCCTCGAGCGGGAAGACCCCCACGAAGGAGGCGAGGACGGCACCGCGCCGATAGCCACCGCGCCCGGCCTTGTCGGCGGTGCCGGTCTTGCCACCGACCAGATAGCCGGGCACCGCGGCCTTCTTGGCGGTCCCGTCGGCGACCGTGAGCCACATCATCCAGCGCAGGTCCTCGACCGTCCGGCGGCTCGCCACCCGCGGCCCGGGCCGCAGCGGCATGCCCTCGGGCCGCTCGAGGAGCGTGGCGCGCACGAGCGTGCCGTCGCCCACGAGCGAGGCTACCGCCTCGGCGAAGCGCAGGGGCGAGACGGCGATGCCGTGGCCGAAGGAGACGGTCGCGGTCACCACGTCCGGCCAGGCTTTCTGGACCTGCGGTCGGGCCACCTCGAGCAGCTCGATCGGCGCCCGCTCGAACAGGCCGAGCCGGCCCAGCATCGCGCGCAGGGGCTCGGCACCGCCGGCCGCGAAGACCATTTGCGCGGTGCCGATGTTCGAAGAATGCGAGAAGATCTCGGCCACCGTGTAGGGCCTGCGCGCGGGATGGACGTCGCGGATCGTGTGCCGCCCGATCCGGAGTGCGGGCGGGATCTCGAAGCGCTGCCCGACGCGCACGCGGCCACTGTCGAGCGCCGCGGCGTGCGAGAGCACCTTGAAGAGCGAGCCGAGCTCGTAGGAGCCGCCGGTGCAGCGGTTCTTGCGCTGTTCGGGGCGGGCCGCTCCGCCGGCGTTCGGGTCGAAGTCGGGCAGGCTCACGAGACCCAGCAGCTCGCCCGTGCGCACGTCGAGGACGAGGCCGCAGGCGCCGATCGCACGGAACTCGCGGAACGCCAGGTCGAGCTCGGCGCGCAACGCCTCCTGAACCCGCAGATCGATGCTCAAGGCGACTTCGCGGGCATCGCGCAGGGCCGTGAGGCGGCCACGGTCGAGAGCGTGCTCGACGCCGGCGAGGCCGCGATTGTCGATGTCGACGAAGCCCAGGAGATGGCCCGCCGCACGGCCCTTGGGGTAGACCCGGTGCTCGCTCGTGCGCAGGAACACGCCCGGCAGGCCGGCCTCGAGCACGGCGAGCTGAGCCGCGGGCGTGATTCGGTGCGCGATCCACGCGAACCGCCGCCCGGCCTCCTTGGCCTTGAGGAGCCTCCGCTCGAGGAGGGCCGGGTCGATCCCGCCCAGGATGCGGGCGAGCCGCTCGGCCGTGCGCCCGGGATCGGCGATCTGCGAGGGATCGGCGGCGAGCGCCGGCACGGGCACGTCGGTCGCGAGGAGCTCGCCGCGCCGGTCGACCAGGTCCGGCCGGCGGCGCACCGGCTCGGCGAGCTGCGGCTCGGGTGCCGCCTCGGCCGTCTGCTCCTCCGGCGCCAGATGCAGGAGGCGCAGCCCGAGCCCGGCGAAGAGCAGGGCGAACAAGGCCCCCACGAGCACGATCCGGCGCCGACCGCGGCCGAGCGTCGGATCGGGGGCCGCGAGCGAACCGTCGAGGCCGGTCCAGGTCACGGTCGGGACGCTCCGGTCCGGGTCGGGGAGGGCTGCGTCCCGAGCCACGGCTTGAAGCGGAGCTCGACGAGCTGGCCCGGATCGAGCTCGACCAAGAGGCTGCGGCCGGCGAACAGGAGTGCCGTCGCATCCGGCAGATCCTCGGCCCGAACGAGACGATCGATCCGCGCCGGCTCGAGGCCGAGCTGGCGGGCCTGGGTCGCGATCCGCTCCGGCCGGGTGAGCCAGGCGAGGTCGGCGCGCAACGTTCGGATGCGGTCCCGCTCCTCCGCGATCGCCCGGTCGAGCGCGGCGAGCTCGCGCTCGCGTTCGCGCACCACCCGCTTGAGCTCGAAGACCGCCATCGCCGCGAAGAGCGCGGCCGCGCCGAGGGCGATCGCCACCCGCGAGCTCATGCCGCCCTCCGCTTCGGCAAGGGCTCGCCCTCCGCGTCGGCCGGCGCATCGGTGCGCTGCGCCACCCGCAGCCGGGCCGAGCGGGCCCTGGGATTGCGCGCGACCTCGGCCGCCGAGGGCAGGATCGGCCCTCGCGCGGCCCAGACCAGACGCGGTGGCCCGGCCGTGGGCGGCGGCGGGCGGTGACGCGAGCCCGGAAGCCGTCGGCCGCCGTCGCTCTCGACCCAGTGCTTGACGAGCCGATCCTCGCCCGAATGGAAGGAGACGATCACGAGCCGTCCGCCGGGTGCGAGCAGCCGGGTCGCGGCGGCGAGCAGCCGGGCGAGCTCGCCGGGCTCGTCGTTGACCGCCATCCGCAGGGCCTGGAAGGTCCGCGTGGCGGGGTCGTGGCGACCCGCGCGACCGCCCTTTACGGCGTGTACGAGGGCGCGCAGCTCGCTGGTCCGCGCGAGCGGCGCGCGGGCCCGTCGGCGGACGACGGCGCGGGCGATCCGCCGTGCGTCGGGCTCGTCGCCGAGCCGGAAGAGGAGCTCGGCGAGCTCGGCCTCGTCGAGCCGGGCCAGGAGATCGGCCGCGGTCGGCGCTCGCGGATCCATCCGCATGTCGAGGGGCCCGTCGAGCTGGAAGGCGAAGCCGCGGGCCGGGTCGTCGAGCTGGTCCGAGGAGAGGCCGAGATCGGCCACGATCCCCTCGACCCGGTCGATCCCGATGCCGGCGAGCAGGGTCTCGAGATCGCCGAAGCGCCCCTCGAGCGGGACCAGCCGCGGCTCGCTCCGGGCGAGCTCGGCGATCCTGGCGGCCGCCCTCGGGTCGCGGTCGATCGCCAAGAGGCGCGCGATCGGCAGGGCGAGCAGCGCCCGGCTGTAGCCACCGCCGCCGAAGGTCGCATCGACATAGGTTCCGCCCGCGCGCGGCGCCAGGGCCGCGATCGCCTCGGCGAGCAGGACGGGCTCGTGACGGGCCTCGTTCATCGGGTTATCCACAGGCTTGCCGCAACCCGAGAGCGAGGAGCGTTCGGCGCCGACGCTCCGGCCGTCCGCCACCGTTCCAGTCCTCGCTCGTGCGAGCAGAGGGATCGGATCCGAGACTCTCGCACGACATCGGCGGAGGGCAAGGTGAACGACCGTCCCGCAACGGTGATCCTCGTCACACGAGGGGCCGGGAAGCGACGGACAACGGTCCCCCCTCGACCCCGATGGGAGGGTCTACCAAGGTCGAGCCGATAAAGCCCCGTCACATCAGCCTCGGGACAAGGGAAATCGAAGCAATCGCGATCCGATTACTTTCCGGGCAAGTAAGAAAGCAACGGATCTGCGGTCTTCATTCGAGCGTACCCGCCCCCCCGGTCGCGGTCAAGCCGGTTGCGGGGTTGTGGCCAAGCCTCTGTCAAGTCGAAATGAAAAGCTATCCGAACAGTTTTGTGGATAACTTTGGGAAAAGCCTTGCATTCAACCCTGGGTTGTGCAAGCCCGGCAACCCCTTCGAGTGGACGTCGATACTCGAAGGAGCGGCGGCGAGGCGGCCTGTAAGCCGGGTTCTGTGCCCCGGGCGCAAGCCCGGGCGATGGCCATTCCTCTGGGGCGCCCGTCGCCGGACGCCTCGCGCGACCCACCCGGGCGACCGGCCGGGAACCGGCCGCGCAGGCGACCTTCCGGCCCCTGCAGTCGCCCCTACTCGGTCTTGCTCCCGGTGGGGTTTGCCGTGCCGCCCCCGTCGCCGGGGGCGCGGTGCGCTCTTACCGCACCGTTTCACCCTTGCCCGCGGACGGTCGCCCGTCCCGGCGGGCGGTCTGTTCTCTGTGGCACTGTCCCTGGGGTCGCCCCCGCCGGGTGTTACCCGGCACCGTGTTCCCGTGGAGCCCGGACTTTCCTCCCCCGGGGCGAGCCCCGGGAGCGGCCATCCGGCCGCCTCGCGCCGCACCCCTCAGATGGCGCCGTCCGCGCCGGCCGGCAAGGCCGCCACCGCCTCGAGCCGCCCCATCGTCTCGGCGTCCAGCCGGCCGTCGACCCGCCAGGGACGGAACCGGCGCTGGAAGGCCGCGAGCACCGTCCGCCGGTCCCGCTCGTCGACCGGCGCGCGGTAGCCGATCGCGGCGAGCAGCCGATCGCAGGCGGCGGGATCGGGCGGCCGCGGCGGAGCCCGCTCCGGCCAGAGCGCGAGCCCGGCCCGCGCGAGCCGCGGCCAGGGGAACCGCTCGCCCGGGTCGAGCTTGCGCTCGGGCGCCACGTCGCTGTGGCCGAGAACGCGAGCGGGCGTGACCGACCAGCGGCCCAGGAGCTCCGCGAGCAGCACTTCGAGGGTCGCCATCTGGGCCTCCGGGAAAGGCCGCAGGCCGTGCGCGTGGCCGGGATTGACGAGCTCGATGCCGATCGAAACGTCGTTGAGCCGTTCGCGCCCGCGCCAGAAGCTGCGCCCGGCGTGCCAGGCGCGCTCGGCCTCCGGGACCAGCGACCAGAGGGTGCCGTCCTCCTCGAGCAGATAATGGGCGCTCACCCGAGCGGCCGGGTCGCACAGCCGCTCGAGGGCGGCGGCCGCGCTCGCCATCCCCGTGTAGTGCAAGACCACCAACCGGACCGCGGCGCCGTCCGGCCGGGCGTCACGGTTGGGCGAGGGGCGGACCCGCACGCCGCCGGTCAGAACCGGTCCAGGAGCCGCTTGTAATAGTCGAGCTCGAGGGGCGGCCGGTTGCGCTCGCCCGAGCGCCGGTAGAGCTCCTCCAGCACGTCGCGGGCGCGGCCCAGATCGGCCTCCTCCGGCACGAGCTCGCCGCGCGGATCCCAGCCGCCGTCGTTGAACTGCGAGCGGCCGAGCGGATCGCGCGAGCGACGGCCCTGCGCGAGTGGCTCGCGACCCGGCCCGGGTCCCTGGTCCTGGCCCATCTGCTGCTGCATCTGCTCGAGCATCGCCTGGCCGCCCTGCTGCAACAGGTCGAGCGCCTGCGCCTGAGGCGGGGCGGCACGGCCGGGGTCTCCCTCGCCGAGCGCGTCGCGGGCACCGCGCATCTGCAGCTCGGCTTGACCGAGCTCGCGCGGGATCGGCATGCCCTGTTCGCCCATCCGCCGCATGAGCTCGCCGAGCGCGCGCCGGAGCCCTTCCTGCTCGGCCGCCGCGCGGCCCGGCGAATCGGGCAACGCGTTCTCGGGCTCGCCGCCCTCCATGGGCTGGCCTTCGCCCATCGGCCCCTGGCCCTGCTGGCCGCGCTGCCCCTGACCCCGCTGGCCGCGCTGACTCTGCTGCTGGCCGGGCTGCCGCCCCCTCTGCCCTTGTTGGCCCTGTTGGCCCTGTTGACCCTCGCGACCCTGCGGGCCCTGCATGCCCTGCCGCTGGCGCTGCTGGTCGCCGAGCGCCCCCTGCTGCATCCGGTGGCTGCGGTCGAGCAGGTTGCGCTGCAGCTCGATCATCTTCTGCAGATCCGACAGCGCCCGCTGCTCGGGCGAAGGACGCTGCTGGCCGCGCGCCACCTGGAGGTTCTCGAGCATCTCGCGCAACTGCGAGAGGAGCTGGCGGGCCGCCTCGCGCTGGCCCGAGCGCATCAGCTCGCGGGCCCGGTCGAGCATCCGCTGCAGGTCCTGCCGGTCGACCAGGCGCGAGGGATCCACGGGCGGCATCGGCTGCTGCTCGCGCGCCGCCGGGTCCTGCTGCTCGGCCAGCGCCTGGCGGGCCAACTCCTCGAGGAACCGGTCGAGCGCCTCCTGCAGCTCGGCCATGAGCCGCTCGAGCTCGGCATCGGTCGCCTGCTCGGCGAGCGCCCGCTCGAGCCGCTCCTGCAAAGCCCTGAGCTCGCGCTCGGCGGTGGAGAGCGTCCCGTCCTCGATGAAGAGCGCGATCTCCCAGAGGAGGTCCACCACCGAGCGGCGCTGTTCCCGGGTCTGGGCGTCGCGGGTGCGAAGGGCCGCGACCCGCAGGCTCAAGGGCACGGCGGCACCGATGGCCGCGGCCGCCTGGCTCTCGGCCAGCGCGGCGAGCCGCCCGGCGATCTGCGGCTGATGTTCGGGTGTCGCCACGAGCGCCTTGCGCTGCTCGATCACCGCCCGGGCGAGCGGGTTGCGGAACTGGCGCTCGGGCAGGGTCACCTCGAGCGGCCCACTGAAACCCTTCTGGCCGATCGAATCGGTCGCCTCGAGCCGCATCCGCACCGGCAGCCCGGCGAAGGGATGGGCCAAGAGGTCGCTGTAGGCCGCGGAGGCGAGCTTGCCCGGCCGCGGCTGGGTCTTGGCGAGCGGCAGCCGTTCGGGCTCCTCCGGCCGGGCGGCGGTGGCGAGCTCGAGTGCGATCTCGGCCACCCCGTAATCGTCGACCGCCTCGAAGGCGATCCGCAACACGCCGCGATGGGTCACCCGCGGCTCGTCGACGAAGCTCACCGTGGGGGCGAGGTCGGGGACCACCTCGACCGACCAACCCGCGAGCTCTTTGCCGTCCGGCCCCAGGATCGCGAGCCGCCCCGACCGGGCGAGCGTCGCGCGCGCTTCACCGCTGCCCGGCCCGAGCGCGGCGAAGGGTGCGGGCTCGCCGCCCGGCACGAGGAGCCTCGCGGCGGTCGGGTCGAGCCCTTCGGGCAGATGATGGAGCTGGCCGAGCGCCTCGCTGCCGGCGGGTACCGAGAGCCGCTCCACCCCGGCCGTCTGTTCGGCCCCGATCGGGGGTTTGCGGGTATAGGCGGGCGGGGTGATCCAGAGTGCCGCGCTCACCGAGGGTGCCGCCGGCGCCACGGCCGCGGCCGGGCGGAAGGCGGCCACGAGACGCGCTCCGTACTCGCCACGGGCATCGACCAGCGCCACCACGAGGACGAGGAGCAGTGCCGCGCGCAGCGCCCAGGGATCGCGCGCCGGCAGCGCCGAACGCGGCGGCGAGAGCCGCAGCCGGCCCACGACCCGCGCGAGCCGCGCCCGATGCGCCTCCCAGAGCGCCCGCGTGGCCGGGTCGACCACCTCCTCGGGCAGCCGGTCGTCGAGGGCCCGAAGCGCCCGATGCGGGATCGCGCTGTCCCGCTCGAGCCGGGCCAGAGCGGCTTCCGGTCGAGCGAAGCCGAGGGCCTTCCGGGCCCGCCAGAGTGCCGCGGCGAACGCCAGCGCGAAGGCCGCGAGCCCGGTCCGATGGAGTGCCGCCGGCAGGGCGTGCCAGAGGTCGAGCAGGCTCACGGCGAGGAACGCGCCGATCAGCGCGACCGCCGGCCAGAGTGCCGGCCACAGCCTCTCGGTCGTGACCACGAGCCGCGCGAGCGCGACCCGCCACCGGAAACCCGCCCGGGTCCTCGGGTCGTCGACGCTCATGGCTCGCTCCTACCGCACCGCGGACCGGCCGGCCCGCCCGTTCCGTCCACCGGGCCCGCGCCGGCCACGGGCCTCGGCCCCGCGGGCGAGCCCGAGACCGGCCCGGCCCTCGCCGCCGCATCCGCTCTCAAAGGCCCACCACCGAGGAGCTCGACACCCCGCCATCTCGCCCTGCCCGGGCTTCCACCGCCGCGCCGTCACCCCCGAGCCAGGCCGGGATCCGCTCGTCCCGGAACTGCTCCTCCGGCTCCCGCCGCGGCCGGACCACCGCCCACCGACCGCCGTCGACCAGCACCTCGGCCGGCGAAGGCCGTGAATTGTAGTCCGACGCCATCACCATGCCATAAGCGCCGGCGGTGAGGAAAGCCACGCGGTCGCCGGGCACGAGGCGCGGCAGGAGATAGTCCCGCCCGAACAGGTCGCTCGATTCGCAGATCGGCCCGACCACGTCCATCGCGAGCCGCGGCTCCCCTTGCCCCGGCTCGCGCAGCGGCAGGACCGCGTGGCGCGCGCCGTACATCGCCGGTCGGACGAGCGCGTTCATTCCGGCGTCCAGCACCAGGAAGCGCCGCTCGGCCGTCTCCTTGAGATAGATCACCGAGGCCAGAAGAACACCCGCCTCGGCGACGAGGAAGCGACCCGGCTCGAGCACGAGCTCGAGATCGAGCCCCGCTCCGAGCCGGCGGAGCAGGGCGGCGAAGGCGGAAAGGTCGAAGGGCGCCTCGGTTCCGTAGCGCACGGCGAGGCCGCCGCCGAGGTCGAGCCGGCGGACGGGCAGGCCGCGGGCGCGCAGCGTCCGGACGAGCTCGACCGCCCGGCGGTAGGCCGCCTCGAACGGGGCGAGATCGGCGATCTGCGAGCCGATGTGGAGATGCAGGCCGACCGGCCGGATCCCCGGAAGGCTCGCGGCGCGGGCGTAGATCTCGGCCGCCTCGTCGAAAGCGATGCCGAACTTGTCGCCCTTGCGGCCGGTGCTGATCTTGTCGTGGGTGGCGGCGGCGACGTCCGGGTTGATCCTGAGCGCCACCGGTGCCTCGCGGCCGGTCGCAGCCGCGATCGCGGCGATCCGTTCGAGCTCCTGCACGCTCTCGACGTTGAACTGGAGGATGCCTTCCGCGAGGGCGAGGCGGATCTCGGGATCGGTCTTGGCGACCCCGGCGAAGACGATCTTCTCGGCCGGCACCCCCGCCCTGCGGGCGCGCAGGATCTCGCCGCCCGAGACCGTGTCGGCGCCGGCACCGATGGCCGCGAGGGTACGGATCACGGCCAGATTGTGGTTGGCCTTGACCGCGTAGCAGACGAGCGGCGGATCGGGTGCCAGGGCTTCGCACAGCGCCCGGTAGCGGGCACGGATCGCGTTCGCCGCGTAGACGTAGACGGGCGTACCGACCGCCTCGGCGATCGCCGAGAGCGGCACCTCCTCACAGCAGAGTTCGCCCGCCCGATAGGAGAAAGCCTCCTCCACCCGACCTCCCGCGCTTTCGCCTCGCCTCGCGCGCCTAGCACGCCCCCGATCGGCGCAGAAGCGGGGCGGCCGGCCCGGACCGGCTCACCAGACCCGGATGCGCCGCGCCGGTTCGCCCCGCAGCCGCACCCAGGCCTCGCCCGGCCCGAGCTCCTCGAGCCTGGCCCGTGGGCCGAAGATCCGCCCCGTGGCCCCGGGCCTCGCGTTCGTGGCGAAAGCGAGCACGAGCCCCATCTCGGCCAAGAAATCGTCCTCCTCGGTTTCGAAATCGTCGGGCGATTGCGAGATCAGCCAGACCATCCCGCCCTTGGAGCGCGACATCCGCACGAGATTCCCGAGCCCCGGCAGCGCGTGGCCCAGGATCCGATGGGCCTCGTCGATCACGGCCACGATGCGAAGCGCCCGGTTGCCGTCGCCATCCACCGGCGAATCGGGAAGTGCGTTGAGCCATCGGTCCAGAGCGTCGGTGATCAGGGTGACGACCACGGTCCGGACGAGATCGGGCATGTCCTGGCGCAAGTGGACGAGCCGGGGCCGGGCGAAGAACGCGGCTGGTTCGAGCCTCGGCTCGAACAAGGGGAACCGGCAGAGATCGTTCAGCGTCTCGACCGCGCCGTCCGGCGTCCTTCCCTGCTCCTCGTAGAGCGCGATCAGCTCGTTGCGCACCCGTTCGAGCGTGCACGGGCGATGGGCGGCCAGCGCGCGCTCCGCCGCCTCGGCCAGAAGGCCGCGCTGGACCGGGCCGAAGGCGCCACCTCTGAGGGTGGCGAGGCTGTCCCGCAGGCGCTGCGCGGCGAGTGCGCGCGCGTGCGGCGCGCTCGGGTCGAAGGCGAGCACGTCGAGCGGGATCGGCCGTTCGAGCGGGTCCAGGACCTCGGCGCCGAAGCTCCGGTCGAGCCCGTCCGCACCGCCTGCGAGATCGCCCTTGAAGTCGAAGGCGATCAGCGGGACGCGCGTCTGCCGGGCGAGCTCGCCGAGCACGAAGAGGGCGGTTCGGGTCTTGCCGCTGCCCACCCCGCCCATGATCGCGACGTGCGGGCTCGCACCCCTGGCCACCGGCTTGAAGAGCGGCTTTTCGCCGGTCCGGACATCGACGCCCGCGGGACCCAGCGGGAGAGCGATCGCAGTGGGCACCGTGAGCTCCACCGGCCTCGGACCTTCGATGCCGATCCCGCCTTCGCCCTCGGATCTCGGTAGACGATCGGCGAGATATTCCCAGAAGGCGACGTACGTGTCTCTGCCGGCGCCCGCCAGCTGTTCGTGCACCAACCGTACCCCTCGGCTCCAATGATCCCGAACCCGGTTCTGCAAATCGGCCATATCGCGCAACGGCTCTTCCGCGTATTCCACGAAGAGCGAAACCCATGCTGCCAGTGATCGTCCGGTACCGAACAGATTCTCGCCGCGAATTGGCCTGCCTTGTTTGCCCGTGGCGCGCTCTGGAGGTTCTCTGATTCTCAACGACAGGGCCATGGCCAAGCGAGGCAACACATATCGGTGACCGAAGCCCAGATGCTCCTCGATCGGCTTGGCGAGTTCGTCGATTTCGGCGAGTGCCGAGAAGGACGCCGTTGCGATCGTGTCGAGGCCGAGCGGCTGGCTCACGGTCTAACCCTCGAAATAGCCTTCCACGGGCCGGCTGATCCGATAGGAGCCACGCAACTCGCTCTCGAGCACATAGGTCTTCGTCACCCGATCGCGGATGGCATCGAGGTAGGGGCCGACCACTTCGGCGTCGGACGAGAGCAGAATGACCTGCGTCTCGCGATCCGCGAGAAAGCGCAAAACGTTCCGCCGATGCTCCTCGTCGAGGCGGCCGAGAGGCGTGTCGATCACCAAAGGAAAGGTCCGCCGCGAGAGTTTCGCGACCGCGGCGAACAGTGCCTGCGTGAAGATCTGCTTCTCGCCGGCACTCAAGTCGAATCGGCGAATGTCCTGCCCGGCCGCGTTCAGGAGCCGCAGAGACGACCCGTCCTCGACGACGACGCGATGGAGGTGATCGGGCCGGTGGACCATGGCTCGTATGGCTTTCGTCATTTCCTCGGCGATCGCCCCGAGTTCGAGGGGTCGAGCCTCCTCCAAGAGCGCCTCGGCGAGGCTCGCCACCTTCTCCGCGGCCGCTGCGCGAGCCAGCGCCGGCGCCGACCGGGCCCGCCGCTCCGTCAGCCTCCCGAGATCGGCTCGCTTTTGCCTGAGCTGTGGTTCGAGTGCGTCGATCATCCGCCGATACCCCCCTCGAGCCCCGTGAAGTTGGTCGAGTTCGGCTTGAAGGCTGCGCAAGCGCTCGAACTTCGCTTGTACACTCGGCTCGAGGACAGCGGCAGCGTCGATCTCGCGATCGAGTTCGCCGAGCTTGGCGTGCAAAGAGGTGGCACGCCGCAACGGGTCTTCGACATCGGCGCTATGGAGCCGCTCCGCGTCGTCGATCACGGAAACGACGTCCGAGCCCAGAGTGCCGGTCAGATGAGCATGACGAACGGTGTCGGCGATGTTCGAAGGCGGCGGGTGCCAGAGGCGGTCGAGCGCCGACCGCAATCTGCCTTCGACGGATCGTGTCTCCTCCGGTGTGAGTGGCGGGACGACATCGGCGAGTAAACTGCGGAATTCAGCCAGAACGGTTTCGATTCGCGCCGCCCCCTCCTCGCGCATCGTCAGCCATCGCGCGCGGGCCATTTCGCTTTCGATCCGTTCGCGAAGTCGGGTGCGAAGCTCTCGGCTCACCAACGCGAACGGGAGTGTAGAGGTCGCGAGGTCGAGGAGCTTCTCTTGGGCAAGCTCTTTCTCCTTCGCGAGGTCTGCACGTTGTCGCTGCAGCACCTCGAGATCGGCCTGGGTGGCGGGCCCATAGCCCTGCAGCTCCCGGAGAAGGCGGTCGTACTCAGTCTCGACTTTTGTTAGCTTTTCCTCGACATCACGCAAGGCCTCTCCTTCAGAGAGCATTCGCTTTTCCAGAGCATTGACCTCGCCCTCTGCCCTGACGATCTCTTCGTCGACAGGCGCGTCGCGACGTCGGGTGTTCGCGCATTTTTTCGGAGATGATCGGCGAGCTCGCGTAGCCACGAGAGGCCGAGCAGACCTTCCATGGCATCTCGAATCTGCTGCGTGGCCTCTCGCTCCGCATACACAGCAACTTCTTCGCCGTCGAACAGAAAAAACCGTGCCTGATGGACAGGCATGAACGTCCGAAAGATCCATTCCGAATACCAGGCGTTCTGATCCGTTTCGGTGCTCGGCGGAGACACAATCGAACGGGTCGCTCCGCGAACGATGTGGACTTCGTCGCTGTTGGGCTTCAACCTTCGAGAATCATAGAAATGCCAAGTTCGAATCATTTCGAGGGGTTCGCCCCGATCGTCCTCGAACAGCAGCGTGATGCGACAGCTGCTCCGGCCACGTGCGAGCGCTTCGGCGAAAAAGGCACGCTCGATGAACCGGGCGAACGACTCGTCGCGTTGTTGTCGATCCGCAGCCGGTTCGGCGCGCCCGATCAGCCTTATACCGTGTCGTCCGAACAGCCCGAGGGCCAAGGCTTCGAAGAGAGAGGTCTTGCCGAAACCGTTCCGCCCGCCGATCAAAACGACGTTCTTCCCTGGCAGTGGCCTAGGGAAATCGAAGCGAGCGTGTTCGAAGGCCTTGAAATCACGGAGTTCGAGACGACGAAGGTACATCGTCCGAAACCTCCTGCTCGTCGGGCGAACCGAGCGTATCCAGAATTTGGTCGAATTCGGGCCAGAGCCCTGCGGCGCGTTGCATCCAACCCCGGTCGATCACCTCTTCGAGAAGGGCTTCGAGTACCGGGACAGGAACGCCCCGCTCGTGACAAAGGCGCTCGACGAGGGCCCGACCGTCGGGACGCTCGAACAACGGTATGGAGGCACGCGGCACGGGTCAGCCCCGAGCTGCTCGGGCAGGAGCCTCGCTGCGCGCAACTTCGCCCAAGAGATCCTGCGTCCAAATACGACGAATCATGCGAACTTCATCCTCGCTGATCAATGTGGCTCGCACCTTACGCTCGAGGTCCAAGAGACTCTCAAGAATTTCCCGACGCGTCTCCAACGTGAACGGCCCCGGTACGTAAACGCCGTTCTTGGCGATCGTGAGCCGGCCGTCGCGCCGGCGGGCGGAACGGCGGGTCGGATCGTTGCGGATCCTCACGAGCCAGTCGCGGAACTCGAGAAGCGGTCCGAACTCTTTGAAACCTGCTTCGACGAAGCCTTCGAGGCTGCGGTCTTTCTCGACGACCGTGCAGGTCCAACAGCCGAACCGCGCCGAACTCGTCCCGCAGGAGGGCGCTTCCTCGCGCGACAGCACCACCGGGCATTCGCCGCCGTTGGCGTCGCGATAGAGCTCGATCGGCGCCTCGTGCGTGCCGCCCCAGGGAGGCGGGACCGTCGCCAGGAATTCCCACACCTCGTCGGTGTCGAGTTCCAGGATCGGCCGATAGACCATACAGCCCGGCAGATCGTTGTGACGGTTGAGCCGCTCCCCGTTGTCGTACCGGCGGACGTTCTGACCGCGGGTGACGCTCTCGCTCCGCCGCACACCCAACAGCAGGATCACCTCACCCGACGCCGCCACCTGCTCGAGGATGTAGCGGCTCGTGGGTTGGATCTTCATCCGATCCGTGCACCAGCGGAACATCCGGTTGGGCGTCGGGTAGCCGCGGCCGATGAGGTTGACCCAGAAGGTCTGGTCCTCGGCCGGCCGGGTGATCACCGTGCGCACCGGCAGCCGCCAGGCCCGCGCCGCCCGCTCGATCTCCGCAAGCACCCGCCGGATGTGGGCGAGCACGAGCGGGCTCTCGACGAGCGTGTCGTCGGCCACCACGTGGACCTCCCTGCGGCGCTCGTCGGGCGCGAGCGCGAGCAGCGTCTCGAAGACGAGACGGACGACGAGCGTGCTGTCCTTCCCGCCCGAGAAGCCCGCGATTCGCGGATGGCCGTGCGGCTACCGGCAGCCGTCCTCCGGGTCGCCGAGGATGGCCGCGAGCCGCGGCCCTCCCTGCTCCGGGTCCCCTCTGCTCCGGTCGTCGGTATCGGATGGGGGATCCCTGCGGTCACTGGACCGGTTATCGACCACCTCGTGGTCGATCGACGGTGGGGCTCGGCTACCGCGCGGTGTCCGCGGCGTATCGGGGGGCGCGCTCTTCGCTCCGATGCTTGGCGCGCGACGATGCGGACCGGATAATGCCACCTCGAGGATGGTTGCCGCCGCCCCGCAACGGCGAGCGCGCCCGGAAGGACACACCGATCGGGCGAGTGTGGTGGGTCCGCTCGACGGCCGATGACCGGCATGGCATTGGGCAGATCGGGTCGGGAGCCGCGGGGTTCGGGCGTGCGACCGTCCGGAGGAAACGTCGAGCCGGCGGTAGCCGAGCGCGAGGGCTTCGCGGCCCGGTCGAATGCCGGTGCGAGCCGGCGGAGGAAGAAGGCCGTGGTCGTTACCCTTCGCTCGTCGCGCTCGGCCGAGCAGGAGCCGGCTTGGTGAACGTCCGTTTCTCCCGTTCGAGGCTCGCGCCACCAGGTCGCTCCGTGCGGGTGGTGGCGAGCCGTGTCGACCGCGACGAGTCTGTCTCCCAGGTGCGGACCGGTCCGGCGTTGCGCGTCGCCGCCGTCTGGGCCCGTGACTACGAGGCCGCCCGGCCGACCGGTCGGGTCAACATCTGCCGCTACCGTCGTCGCTGCCTGGACGCCCGCCACACCACCTTGAACCTCGTCGTACCGAGCGTGCTGCAGGGCGGCGTGACCGGCCTCTTGCCGATCCTGCCCGCCTTCGCCCGCGCGCTGCTCGACGGCGACCGCTCGCTCCAGAGCCTCCTCTTCGCCAACCGCCCGGCGATCGACCGGGCGCTCGCCGCACTCGCCCGCTTCCGGCCCGACGTGCTGTTCGTCGATTCCGTCCGCCTGCTCGACCTCGTGCTCGCGGTCCGCCGGACCTTTCCCGGGCTGCGCATCGTCGTCGACATGGACGATCTGCTCTCCCGGCGGATGGACGCCTGGCTCGCCGTGGGACAGGGGATCGGTCTGGGTTATCTGCAAGACAGCGTGCCCGCCTGGTTGCGCGGCATTTTGGGCCTCGGCTGGATCAGCCGGGCGATCACCGCCCACGAACGCGACGCGCTCGCGCGGGAAGAGATCGAGCTCTGCAGTCGGGTCGATGCGGTGGCTCTCATCTCCGATCAGGAGGTCCGGCTGCTCGAGCAACGGCTCGCCGAACATCCCGACATCGTCCCGCCCACCCTGGCGACGCTGCGCCCTCCCTGGCGCGCCGAGCGCGAGGTGGCGCCGCTCGACGGGCGTCTGCGCTTCGTCTTCGTCGGCACCGACCGGCTCATCCAGAACCGCACCACGATCGACCACCTCGTCGGGCTGTGGCGGACGCTGCGGCCGCCGCGGCCGCTCGTGATCTACGGCGAGCAGTCCCGCAGCCCGGTCGATCTGCCGCCCGGTGTCGAGTTGCGCGGCTGGGCCGACGACCTCGAGCGGGTCTACGACGGCCACTCGATCCTCCTCGCACCCGCCTTCGTGCGCGGCGGCGTCAAGACCAAGATCCTCGAGGCGCTGGCCTACGGCTGCCCCGTCGTGGCGAACGGCATCGCCTACGAGGGGATCGTGGCCGATCCGCCGCCTCTGGGCTTCGAGAACGAGGCCCTGCCGCGGCTCCTGGCCGAGCCCGAAGCCTTCCGCAACGAGCTCGTGGCCCAGACCCGTGCCCTCCGCGTCGAGGTCGCGCGCCGTTTCGCCGAGCCGCTCGTCGTCGAGGCCCTCGACCGGCTCCTGGATCTCCGCCCGGCGCTCCACCTCGTTCCGCAGACCGCCTGAACGCACCCGCGCGGCTCGGGCCCGTCGAGGCGAACCCCGGCAAGCCGCCGGACTTCTGGTTCGCGCTCGTCCCCGCTATCGATGTCCCGGCGCGGCACGACTGGAGAGGCTCATGACGGCGCTCATCGATCGTGAACCGCAGTCCACGGGCGCCGTGGGTAGGACGGGGGCTCTCGAGCGGATCCGCGTCGGTCTCCTCGACGCGTTCGACAGGCTCCTCCCCCGCCTCGCCCTTCGGTTGCGAGCGGACCGGCACCTGCGCACGGGCGAGCCCGAGCTCCGCCTCGTGTCCACCCTCTCTATGCCCGGCCGCCTGTCGGTCGACGTCGGCGCCAACCACGGGGTCTACGCCGTGGTCATGGCCCGCCACGCCCCGCGCGTCCTCGCCGTCGAGCCCAACCCCCGGCTCGCCCGGCTGCTGCGTCGCGGCCTGCCGGCCAACTGCACCGTGCTCGCCTGCGCTCTCTCCGAGGCGCCCGGTGTCGCCGAACTCCGGGTGCCGATCGTCGACGGCCGCGAGGACAGCTACCTCGCGAGCCTGAGCGAGCGTGCGGACCGGCCGAGCCACCGTTATCGCGTGGAGCTCCGTACCCTCGACGACTGCGTCCGCGAGCCCGTGGGTCTGCTCAAGATCGACGTCGAGGGCCACGAGATCGCCGTGCTGCGGGGTGCCCGCCGAGTGCTCCGCGAGGACGGGCCGAACCTCCTGATCGAGGCGGAGGAGCGCCATCGGCCGGGCGCCGTCGCCTCGGTCGCGACACTCCTCGCCGAGCACGGCTATCGGGGCCTGTTCCGCGACGGTACCCGGCTTCGACCGCTCGCCGAGTTCGATCCGGCCGTCCACCAGGAACCGACGAGGCTCGGCCGCGGCCCCACCGAGACCGAGCACTACGTCAACAATTTCGTCTTCACCCGCCATCCCGCCCTGTTCGATCGACTCCTGGCCGAGCCCGTCCCGGCGGTCTGAGCGCGGTTCGCTCGGTGCGGCCGGCCCGCCGCGGGCCTCTCAGCCGCGCCAGAAGAGCGGGGTGAACAGCACGAGCACGGTGAAGAGCTCGAGCCGGCCGAGCAGCATCGCCGCCGAGAGCACCCACTTGGCGGCCTCCGGCAGATCGCCGAAATGGCCGGCCGGGCCGATGATCGGCCCGAGCCCCGGGCCGACGTTGGCGAGCGCGCTCACCGAAGCCGACATCGCCGTCAGATAGTCGAGCCCGAGAGCTGCGAGCAGACCCGCCACCGTCGTGAACGACAGTGCGAAGACGAAGAAGAAGGCCATCACCGAGATCGCCGTCTGCTCGCCGATCGCCCGACCGTTGTAGGTCATCTTGAATACGACACTCGGCTGGACCAGGCGTGCCATCTGCATCCGTGCCACCTGGTAGAGCACGACGAAACGGAACATCTTGATGCCACCGGTCGTCGACCCGGTGCATCCGCCCGTGCACTTGAGGAAGAAGAGGAGGATGATCGGGAAGGTGCCCCACTGGCCGTAATCGGTCGAGGCGTAGCCCGTGCCGGTCATGATCGAGGTGGCGGTGAAGGCCGCCGAGCGCAGCGCCTCGAGCGGCTCGACCGCCTGCACGCGAACGAGCCACGCCGCCAGGAGCAGCGAGGCCGCGGCCAGCACCGCGAAGTACCATTGGACCTGGACGTCGCCGAGGAGCTGCGCCGGCCGGCCCCGCAGGGCCTGCAGGTAGAGCACGAAGGGCACGCCGCCGGTGGCCATGAACAGGATCGCCGCCCACTCGATCCCCGGGCTCGCGAAATGGCCGATCGAGGCGTCGGAGGTCGAATAGCCTCCGGTCGCGACGGTGGTCATGGCGTGCACGGTCGCCTCGAACAGCGTCATGCCCAACCGCCAGTAGGTGAGGAGGCAGGCGAGCGTGAGCCCGACATAGACCCCGCCGATCGCCGAGGCGATCTGGGCGCTGCGCGGCAGCACCTTCTCCGACCGGTCCGAGCTCTCGCTGCGGAAGAGCTGCATCCCGCCCACGCTCAGCACCGGGAGGATCGCCACACCGGTGACGATGATCCCGATCCCGCCGAGCCATTGCAGGATACCGCGCCAGAGCAGGATCCCGGGCGGCGCCGAATCGAGCCCGGTGATCACCGTGGCGCCGGTCGTGGTGATGCCCGAAACCGCCTCGAACACCGCGTCGGCGAGGGACAGATCGAGTGCCGAGAAAGCGAGCGGCAGGGCCGCGAAGGCCGCGGTCGTGGTCCAGGCGAGCGTGGTCAGCATGAACACCTGGCGCATCGTGAGCGCACGGAAGTCGGCCCCCCGATTGGCGAGCACCAGTGCCGCACCCGCGAAGAGCGTGAGCGCCGCCGAGGCGAGGAACACCTCCCAATCCTCGTGGCCGACGGAGAGATCGGCCAGCATCGGTACCACCATGGCGAGCGCCAGGCCGACCAACAGCAGGCCACAGACCCGGAGCAGCGGGCCGAACTCGAGGCCGACGAGCCGCCCGTCGAGCGGGCGGACCCGCCCCGTGAGGGAGGTCGACCGGACCGGCCACCGCGGCCGGGTCCTCAGCGAAGAGGTCCCGTCTCGTCGCGGCACGGTCCCGCCTCGTCCCGATCCTCTCCCTCCGGTGCGCCGGCGCGCCCACCGGATGGCGACCCGGCGGCTTCGCGGGCGCGGAGCTCCGCCCGTCGCACCTTGCCGGTGGCGGTCACGGGCAGGCTGTCGGTGAACGCGATCTCGCGCGGATATTCGTGCGCCGCGAGGCGTTCCTTGACGAAGGCCTGGATCGAGGCGGCGAGCGCCGCATCGGCCACCACCCCCGGCTGCGGCACGATCCAGGCCTTGACCCGCTCGCCGCGCACCGGATCCGGCACGCCCACCACCGCGCAGAGTGCCACCGCCGGATGGCGCAGGAGACAATCCTCGATCTCGGCCGGTCCGATCCGATAGCCGGCGGAATTGATCACGTCGTCCTCGCGCCCGAGGTAGGTGAAATAGCCGTCGGGGTCGGTGCGGCCCAGATCGCCCGTCAGCATCCAGTCGCCGCGGAACTTGGCGGCGGTCGCCTCCGGTTGGTTCCAATACCTCAGAAACATCACGGGATCGGGCCGCCGCACACCGATCACGCCCGGCTCGCCGGGTGGCAGCGGCCTGCCCTCGCGGTCGAGCACGGCCACCACGTGGCCCGGCACCGGCCGGCCCATCGCCCCCGGCCGCGGCGGGAACAGGGCGCGGCAGGAGGCGACCACGAGATTCGCCTCGGTCTGCCCGTAGAATTCGTCGACCGGGCAGCCGAAGGCCTCCTCGGCCCACAACCGCGTCTCCTCCCCGAGCCGCTCGCCGCCCGTGCCGATCGAGCGCAAGGCCACGCCCGCCTCGCGCGGCCGCACGCCCGCCCGCCGCAGGAGCCGAAGAGCGGTCGGCGGCACGAAGACGTTGCGCACGCCGTGCCGAACCATGAAGGCGACCGCGGCCTCGGGGTCGAACTTTTGCGCCCGGCCGGCCACGACCGGTACGCCGAACCAGAGCGACGGCAGGAGCACGTCCAGAAGGCCGCCGATCCAGGCCCAATCGGCCGGCGTCCAGAACCGGTCGCCCGGCTGCGGGAAGAGCTCCTGCGGCAGCTGCACCCCGGGCAGATGGCCGAGCAGGACGCGATGCGCGTGCAGGGCTCCCTTGGGCTGGCCGGTCGTCCCCGAGGTGTAGATCAGGAGCGCGGGATCCTCGGCCGCCGTGTCGACCGTGGGATCGTGCTCGGAGGCCCGCTCGAGTGCCGGCCAGAGCGGTTCGGCCGGTGGCTCCGCCGCCTCCACCGTCCAGATCCGCTCGAGCGCCGGCAGCTCCGCCCGCAGAGCCGCGACCTTGGCGAGCCCCGCCGCATCGGTGAGGAGGGCCCGGGCGCCGCTGTCGGCGAGCCGGAAGGCGAGCGCGTCCGGTCCGAACAGGGTGAAGAGCGGCAGTGCCACGGCACCGAGCCGATAGGCCGCCAGATGCGCGAGCAGGGTCTCGACCCGCTGGCCGAGCAGGATCGCGACCCGATCGCCTCGGCCGATCCCGACCTCGGCCAGCAGATTGGCGAGGCGCAACGACAGCCGCCGGAGCTCGCCGAAGCTCCAGCGCCGCACCCTGCCGTCCGCCGCCTCCTCGAGGAGGGCGGTCGCGTCCGGACGCTCGCGAGCGTGCCGATCGATGCAGCCGCGGGCGATGTTGAACCGGTCCGGGACGTCCCAGCGGAAGCGGGCGGTGATCTCCTCGAGCGTCCGACCTTCGGGCAGCATGCGTCGGCGAGCCTCCCCTGCCGCTCTTTACCGGATGTTTACCGAGATGCGCCAGCATGGCACCAAGCGGCGCGGACCACGGGTGGAGCGGAGACCCGATGCGCAAGGCCCTGATCACCGGCATCACCGGCCAGGACGGCGCCTATCTCGCCGAACTCCTGCTCGCCAAGGGCTACGAGGTGCACGGGATCAAGCGCCGTTCGAGCTCCTTCAACACCGGGCGGATCGATCATCTCTACGTCGATCCGCACACCGCCGGCGCGCGCTTCAAACTGCACTACGGCGATCTGACCGACGCCACCAATCTCATCCGCATCGTCCAAGAGGTGCAGCCGGACGAGATCTACAATCTCGCCGCCCAGAGCCACGTCAAGGTGAGCTTCGAGACCGCCGAATACACCGCCAATGCCGACGGGATCGGGACGCTCCGCCTGCTCGAGGCCATCCGGATCCTGGGTCTCGAGAAGAAGACCCGTTTCTACCAAGCCTCGACCAGTGAGCTCTACGGCGCCTCGCCACCGCCGCAGAACGAGGAGACCCCGTTCCGCCCGCAGAGCCCCTACGCCACCGCGAAGCTCTACGCCTACTGGATCACCCGCAACTATCGCGAGGGCTACGGCCTCTTCGCCGCCAACGGCATCCTCTTCAACCACGAGAGTCCGATCCGGGGCGAGACCTTCGTGACCCGCAAGGTCACCCGTGGTGTGGCCGCGATCGCCCTCGGCCTCCAGGAGCGGCTCTGGGTCGGCAACCTCGAGGCCAAGCGCGACTGGGGCCACGCCCGCGACTATGTCGAGGGCATGTGGCGGATCCTCCAATACCCGGTCCCGGACGACTGGGTGCTGGCGACCGGCGAGGCGCACACGGTGCGCGAGCTGCTCGAGCTCGCCTTCGCGCAGGTCGGGATCGCGCTCGTCTGGAGGGGGAGCGGCGTCGAGGAGAAGGGGCTCGACGATCGCACCGGGCGCGTGCTCGTCGAGATCGACCCGCGCTATTTCCGGCCCCTCGAGGTGCACCATCTCCTGGGTGATCCGACCAAGGCGCGCACGCGGCTCGGTTGGCGTCATCGGGTGAGCTTTCGGGATCTCGTGGCCGAGATGGTGAAGGCCGACCTCGTGGCTGTCGAGCGCGAGGCCGCGGGCCCGGGCCGCCGGCTCGACCGGGCCGCCGAGTAGCCCTCGTGGCGAGGCTCCCCTTCCCCCTCGAGGGCAAGCGCGTCTTCGTGGCCGGCCATGGCGGGATGGTCGGCAAGGCGCTGCTGCGTCGGCTCGCCCGCGAGCCCGTCACGCTTCTGACCGCCGGTCGCGCCGAGCTCGACCTCACCCGCCAGGCGGACGTCGAGGCCTGGTTCGCGTGCAATCGCCCGCAGGTCGTGATCCTGGCCGCCGCCAAGGTCGGCGGCATCCTCGCCAACGCGACCTTCCCGGTCGACTTCCTCGAGCAGAACCTCCTGATCGAGGTCAACACGATCCGCGCGGCCTTCTCCACCGGTGTCGAGAAGCTCCTCTTCCTGGGCTCTTCCTGCATCTATCCCAAGCACGCTCCCCAGCCGATCCCCGAAGAGGCGCTGTTGACCGGGCCGCTCGAGCCCACCAACCAATGGTACGCGATCGCCAAGATCGCGGGCCTCCGGCTCTGCGCCGCCTATCGCCGCCAGCACGGGGCCGACTTCATCAGCGCCATGCCGACCAATCTCTACGGGCCCGGCGACAACTGGGACCTCGCCACGAGCCACGTCGTCCCGGCGCTGATCCGCAAGGCCCACGAGGCCAGAGAGCGCGGCGACGGCGCGCTCGAGGTCTGGGGTACCGGCACGCCCTTGCGCGAACTTCTCTTCGTCGACGATCTGGCGGACGCTTGTGTCCATCTCCTGCGCCACTACAGCGACGAGACGGCGATCAACGTCGGCTCCGGCGAGGAAGTGTCGATCGCCGAGCTCGCCCGCCTCGTGTGCGCGGTCGTGGGCTTTCGCGGCACCCTCCGCTTCGACGCCTCCAAGCCCGACGGCACACCGAGAAAACGCCTCGACACCCGCCGGCTCGAGGCGCTCGGCTGGCGCCCCGCGACGCCCCTGCGCGAAGGTCTGGCGCGCGCCTACGCGGCTTTCCTCGAAGAGACCCGCGACCGGCTGCCGCTGTGACGCGCCTTTACCTTGATCCCGGCGACTCTGCCCCGGAAACTACCGTGACGGGGCGATCGAATCGGGGAGTGCCGGCGATGATCGACTACGAGGCACGGTTCGTGGATGCCGTCGAGCGGGTGCGCGCCGAGGGCCGCTATCGCGTCTTCGCCGAGCTCGAGCGCATCGCCGGCCGCTTCCCGACGGCGCGCCTCCACAAGGACGGCACCGTCCGCGAGATCACCGTCTGGTGCTCGAACGACTATCTCGGCATGGGCCAACACCCGGCCGTGCTCGACGGCGCGGTCGAGGCCGTCCGCCGCTACGGCTCGGGGGCCGGCGGCACCCGCAACATCTCCGGGACGACGCATCTCCACGTCGAGCTCGAGAAGGCGCTCGCCGCACTGCACGGCAAGCCCGCCGCACTCCTCTTCACCTCGGGTTACGTCGCCAACGAGGCGGCGCTCTCGACCCTGGGCAGGCTCCTGCCCGGCTGCCTGATCCTCTCCGACGAGAAGAACCACGCCTCGATGATCGCCGGGATCCGCGCCTCGGGGTGCGAGAAGGCGATCTTCCGCCACAACGACCTCGAGCATCTCGAATGGCTGCTGAAAGCGCAGCCGCTCGACCGGCCCAAGTTGATCGCCTTCGAGGGTGTCTATTCGATGGACGGCGATTTCGGCCCCATCGAGGCGATCTGCGATCTGGCCGACCGCTACGGTGCGATGACCTATCTCGACGAGGTCCACGCCGTCGGGCTGTACGGGCCGAGAGGCGGTGGGGTGGCCGAGCGCGACCGGGTCGCCGAGCGCGTCACCGTGATCCAGGGTACCCTCGCCAAGGCGATGGGCTGCATGGGCGGCTACATCGCTGGCTCGGCGGCCCTGGTCGACGCGGTGCGCAGCCACGCCGCGGGCTTCATCTTCACCACGTCGCTCGCCCCGTCCGTGGCCGGCGCCGCGCTTGCGGCGCTGAACGTCCTGCAGGGCGAGGAGGGCCGAGGGCTGCGCGAGCGGCACCAGGAACGCGCCGCCACGCTCAAGGCCCGGCTGCGCGCGGCAGGGCTTCCGGTGATGCCCTCGCCCTCGCACATCGTGCCCGTGCTCGTCGGCGATCCGGTCGCCTGCAAGGCGGCTTCCGACCGCCTCCTCCACGAGTTCGCCATCTACATCCAGCCGATCAACTATCCGACCGTGCCGCGCGGCACCGAGCGGCTGCGGATCACGCCTTCGCCCCTGCACGACGACCGGCTGACGGATGCCCTCGTCGAGGCCCTCGTGCGCGTCCTGCCGGTCCGCTCCCTCTCCCGCGCCGCCTGACCGTCACGCGCCCGTCACGCGGCTCGGCCATCCCTCCCGCCGCGTTCAGCGGGAGGAACGGGGATGCGCAGGACGGGTCTGGTCGCGCTCTGGATCGCGGCTACCGGACTGGCCGGGCCGGCGGCGGCCGAGCTCGGTATCGAGATCTTCGGCGGCGACGATCCACGGCTCCGGCTCGGCACGGTCGCCTTCGAGGGCGGCAAGACGCTCGATCTCCGGGTCGGCATCGGCTCGGCCGCCTTCCGCCGCCCCGGGGCGCCGGAGGCCGTGTTCGTGACCCTCTCCGACCGGGGCCCGAACTTCCCCTGCGGAGAGGCCGAGGAGATCGCCGGGGTCGAAGGCGAGAAGCTCTGCGCCGGCATCGAGGGCGGCCGCATCTACCCGATGCCGGACTACAGCCCGACCATCTTCCGCATCGAAGCGAAGGACGGCCGCTTCCGCATCCTGCAGACGATCCCGATCACCGACCGCGAGGGCCGTCCGGTCACGGGCCTGCCCAACCCGCTCACCCAGGCCACCACCGAAACGCCGCTCGATTCGAGCGGGAAGAAGCTCGAAGCCCGCGCTTCGGCGATCGACGCCGAGGGCATCGTCGAGCTCGCCGACGGGACCTTCTGGATCGGCGAGGAGAACGCTCCCTCGATCCTCCACGTCGCGGCCGACGGCAAGGTGATCCGCCGACTCGTTCCGGCCGGTAGCGAAGGCGACTTCGCGACCGCCGGTTATCCGGTCGAGGGCAAGCTCCCGACGATCCTCGTCAAGCGCCAGCTCAACCGCGGCATCGAATCGATGGCGGCGAGTCCCGACGAGCGCTTCCTCTGGTTCGTCCTCCAGAACCCGCTCGCCAACCCCGATGCGAAGGCCTACCAGACCGCGCGGAACACCCGGCTCTTCAAGTTCGACCGCGCGGCCGACCGCCTCCTCGCCGAATACGTCTACGAGCTCACGCCCATGGCCGAGTTCCCGGGCGAGGAGAAGAAGGCGCAGAGCACCGCGCGGATCTCCGAGCTGCTCGCCCTCGACGAAGATCGACTCCTGATCCTCGATCGAACCGAGCGGACCACCAAGATCTTCGCGATCGACACTCGCGGCGCCACCGACATTCTGGGCAGCAAGTGGGACGATCCCGCGACCCTGCCCTCGCTCGAGCAGACGAGCCTCGCCGAGGCCGGGGTCACGCCGGTCGGTAAGCGCCTCGTCCTCGATTCGAGCCGGCATCCCGAGCTGCCGAGTAAGATCGAGGGCATGGCCTTCTTCGCCGACGGCTCCTTGATGATCATCAACGACGACGATTTCGGTATCGACGGCCGCCGGACCCTCGTGGCCCGCGTCCGCGGGCTCGACCTCCGCTGAAGCCCCCGGCCGCGCCGCCGGAGAGGCCGCTCGGCGCGGCGGCGCCCGACCGGCTCAGGCGGCGGCCGCCTCGGGAAAGAGCGAGAGGAGCCCGGCCTCGCAGGCCGGGCACACGCCGCGCTCGGTCACGAGGGCGGTGACGAGCCGGGCCGGGGTCACGTCGAACGCCCAGTTGGCGCACGGGCTGCCCTCGGGTGTCACCCGCACCGTCTCGATCCGCCCGTCGGCGGTCCGACCCGCGATCCAGGCGAGCTCGTCGCCCGAGCGCTCCTCGATCGGGATGGCCGAGCCGTCGGCGAGCCGCCAGTCGATCGTGCTCGAGGGCAACGCCACGTAGAAGGGCACCCGGTTGTCGAAGGCGGCCAGCGCCTTGAGATAAGTCCCGATCTTGTTGGCGACGTCGCCGTTGCGGGCGACCCTGTCGGCACCGACGATGCAGAGATCGACGAGCCCCTCGCGCATGAGGTGCCCGCCGACATTGTCGGCGATCACGGTGTGCGGCACGCCTTCCTGGCCGAGCTCGAAGGCGGTGATCGCCGCCCCCTGGTTCCTGGGCCGGGTCTCGTCGACCCAGACATGGACCGCCAGCCCTTGCCGGTGGGCGAGATAGACGGGCGCGGTCGCCGTCCCCCAATCGACCGTGGCGAGCCGGCCGGCGTTGCAATGGGTCAAGACCCGCACCGGCTCGCCCGGCGGCTTGCGCCGGGCCACCGCCTCGATCAGCGCCAGTCCGCGCTCGCCGATCGCGCGATTGACCGCGACGTCCTCTTCCGCGATCGCGACCGCCTCGGCGAAGGCGCGCGCCGCACGTTCGGCAGGCGGAACGGCGGCCAGCAGCGTCCGCATCCGCTCGAGTGCCCAGCGCAGATTGACCGCGGTCGGCCGGGTCCGGGCGAGCCGATCGCAGGCCCTCTCGAGGGCGGCATCCGACGGCTCCTCGCGCATCGCGAACGCCACCCCGAAGGCCGCCACGGCGCCGATCAAGGGAGCACCCCGCACCTTCATCTCGGCGATCGCCGCGGCGGCGTCCTCGAGCCGCTCGAGGACGAGCTCGGGCAGGGCGTGCGGCAGGAAACGCTGGTCGTAGGTCAGCGCCGCCCGCCCGTCCGGGGCCGGCCACAAGGTCCGACGATGCTCGCTAGCGAGAGGCATGCTCGGGCTCCTTCCGTTCGCGCGATACGTGACCGATCCTCGATGATATGAAAATTATCGGTTGATGGCCGACGCGCGGCGGGTTATAGGTATTCTCGCCTACAACGGGAGTGAGACGAATGCGTCCGGTGCTGCGCCGCGGCTCGACCGGCCACGAGGTCGCCCGCCTCCAGGAGCTGCTCGCCCGTGCGGGCTTCCCGCCGGGGCCGATCGACGGCCGGTTCGGTGCCGCCACCGAGGCGGCGCTCCTGGCGTTCCAGCGCGCCCACGAGCTGTTGGCCGACGGTGTCTGCGGGCCGGTCACCTGGTCGATGCTGGTCGAGGGGCGCCCCGGCCGACCGGTCTCCGTCCTGCATCGGATCGACGTCGAGTTCGTCGCCCAGCTCTTCCCCTTCACCGCGCTCGACGCCCTCGCCCGCAACCTGCCGCACGTCAAAGCCGGCCTCGAGGTCGCAGGCCTCGTCGACAAGCCCATGGTGCTCGCCGCCCTCGCCACGGTGCGGGCGGAGAGCGAGAGTTTCGAGCCGGTCGAGGAGGCCGTCTCGCGCTTCAACACCTCGCCGGGCGGCCGGCCCTTCGACCTCTACGACCACCGCGCCGACCTCGGCAACGAAGGACCGCCCGACGGCGAACGCTTCAAGGGCCGCGGCTTCGTCCAGCTCACCGGCCGCGCCAACTACGCGTGGGCGAGCCGCCGGCTCGGGCGCGGGGAGGAGCTCCTGCGGGCGCCCGAGGCCGCCAACGAGCCGGCCACGGCCGGGCTCTTGTTGGGCCTGTTCCTGGCCGAGCGGCAGCTCGCCATCAAGGAGGCGCTGCTCGAGGGCGATCTGCGCCGGGCCCGTCGGCTCGTGAACGGCGGCTCGCACGGCTTCGACCGCTTCCGCGACGCCTACCGGCGCGGCGAGCGCCTGCTGGCCGATCCCGTCTGGACGGTCCGCTCGGAGCGCCCGCTCGCCGCCTGAGCCACCGTCGCGGCTGCGCCGAGCCTCCGCAGCTCAGCGCGGGCGCCGCGGGGGCAGGATCTCGATCCGATCGGGCTCGACCTCCTCCCTACGGCTCCAGCGCTCGATCCGTATCTCGGCCGCCTCTTCGCGGCGCCGGCCGGCGAGCCAGCGGGCGACCAGCCCCGCCCCGAGCGCCACCGGGAAGACGATCAGGAAGATCGCCCCGGCCACGAGCGCGAGGGTGAGGAGGAGCGCGGCCCCGGCCGCGACCGCCACGATTCCGCGCCAACCCAGAAGGCGCAACAGGCCCCAAGGCGAGCCCGTGGCGATGACGATCCGCTCGTGCCGCATGACGATCCCCTTTCCCGACCGCTGATCTGGCCCGCCGCGGCCGGCGGGCAAGGGGCTCGGGTCGCGCCGCGGCTCAGTGCCGCTCGCGGGTCGCGGTGAAGCGGACCTTCGGGAAGTCCTCCTGGACCCGGCCGAGGTCCCAAGCGTTCCTCGCGAGATAGACCGGCTCGCCGTCCCGGTCGCGGGCGATCGAAGCCTTCTTCGAGACGAGGAGCCGCTCGAGCTCCTCGGGGTCGTCCGAAGCGCACCAGCGGGCGGTGACGTAGGGGGCGGTCTCGAAGTCGATCGGCAGGTCGTATTCGGCCGAGAGCCGGGTCTTGAGCACGTCGAGCTGGAGCCGGCCGATCACGCCCACGATCCACTCCGCGCCGATCTCGGGGCGGAAGACCCGCACGACCCCTTCTTCCGCCATGTCCTCGAGCGCCTTCTTGAGGTGCTTGGCGCGCATCGGATCGCCGAGCCGCACCCGCATCAGGATCTCGGGCGCGAAATCGGGAAGACCCGTGAAGCGGATCGACTCGCCCTCGCTCAAGCTGTCGCCGACCCGGAGCTGGCCGTGGTTGGGCAGGCCCACGATGTCGCCGGCATAGGCCTCCTCGACGAGCGCCCGCTCGCGGGCCAGGAAGAAGATCGGTGCCGCGGTCCCGACCGGTTTCTTGTCACGGGTGGCGACGAGCTTCATGCCGCGGGTGAAGCGGCCCGAGCAGAGCCGGACGAAGGCCACCCGGTCCCGGTGCTTCGGGTCCATGTTCGCCTGGACCTTGAAGACGAACCCCGTCACCTGCGGCTCCCCCGGCTCGACCGCGCGCTCGGCCGCGGGCTGCGGCCGCGGCGCCGGTGCGTGCGCCGCCAGGAAGTCCAGAAGGGCCCGCACCCCGAAGGTCTTCAAGGCACTGCCGAAGAAGACCGGCGTGAGGTGCCCCTCGCGATAGGCCGTCTCGTCGAAGCTCGGCAAGGCACCGTCGACGAGCTCCATCTGCTCGTCCAGGAGCTGGAGCTGTTCGGCCGGCACGCGCTCGAACAATTCGGTCGTACCCCGCTCGAGGCGGCGCTCCGGCACCGGCCCGGCGTCCGGGTCGAAATAGAGCAGTTCGCGCGTACCGCGCACGGCACAGCCGCGGAAGTTCTGCCCCATGCCCACGGGCCAGAGCATCGGTGCCACGTCGAGGGCGAGGCGGTCGTGGATCTCGTCGAGGAGCGCGAAGGGGTCGAGCGATTCCCGGTCGAGCTTGTTGACGAAGGTGACGATCGGCACGTCCCTGAGCCGGCAGACCTCGAAGAGCTTGAGGGTCTGCGCCTCGATGCCCTTGGCGGCGTCGAGCACCATGATCGCCGAATCGACGGCGGTGAGGGTGCGGTAGGTGTCCTCCGAAAAGTCCTCGTGGCCGGGCGTGTCCAAGAGGTTCAACACGCAGCCCGCGTGTTCGAAGGTCATGGCCGAGGTGGTGACCGAGATCCCGCGCTGCTGCTCGATCGCCATCCAGTCCGAGCGGGCCCGGCGGCGCTCGCCCTTGGCCTTGACTTCGCCCGCGAGGTGGATGGCACCGCCCAACAGGAGGAGCTTCTCGGTGAGCGTGGTCTTGCCGGCGTCGGGATGCGAGATGATGGCGAAGGTGCGCCGGCGCGCCGCCTCCGCCGCGACGGCGGGATCGATCAAGGCAGGCTCCACGGGGGTCACACGGGTGGCCGAGAGATGGGCGGCCTCGGCAGTAGGCGCAAGGCGTCATGCTCGGCCGGAGCGGTCTCGCTCCCGTCTGCGCTTCTCGCGCCCGTATCCCTCGGGATCGCGTAACGAGATGCCGTTACGCCGGTCGTATACATCGACGATGACGTCGACGAGCCGGTTCCAGTCGAGCCGCAGCTCGGGCGGCGGCACGCCTCTTCGCGGGGGGAGTTCCTCGACGTCGAAGAACCAGACCTCGCCGCGACGGGGCTCTTCGGCCCGGTAGACACCGAGGAAAAGTTTCTCGAACAGGGACGGCTTGTCGGTGGGCTCCCGGCGCCCCGCGCGCCACCGGAAGATTTCCACAGCTTGGGCGAAGCTCGACCACTTGGCGTCTTCCCCGTCCTCGCACGCGTCGAGAGGCAAGAAAACGAGTCCGATCAAAACCGCATACGGTTGCCGTTCGTGGTAATCCTCGGCTTCCGCACGCATCTCGTTGTCCCGCGCGGTGAAGTTCTTGGTGTAGCGGCCGCTCCTGGCGTCCCTGAACGAGAACGTTTTGATCGATATCCCGAGGGCGAGGCCGAGTTGGGTCGTGCTGTAGTTCACGTCGAGCCGCTTCGGCCCCTTCGGTGTCGGAGCCCGGGACTCGACCCCCGCCCGTGTGGATCCGGCAGGATGCCGGGGAAGCGGTCTCTCAGTCGATCCGCAACGGAGCGAGCGAGAGCGTTGGAGAAAGCCTCCGCGAAGTTCTTGTTGCCGGCAGCCGTCAGAGCATCGCGCGACTTGCTCGTGGCCTCGTCGAGTTCCGCCCGAACCGAGTTCTCCGGAAGAAGCTCGTCCTCGTTCATCGATCGGCCATTCCAGGGCGACTCGGTCCCGTTTCGCGGCTCCGAACGCCGGCGGCGCTGCGATCCACGAGCGATAAGGGTGGGCGCCAGCCGTCGAGGGCCGCGCACTCCCAGACGAGGATCACCCGGAACCCGCGCGCGCGCAATGCGCGCACTTTGGCCGCATCCCGCTTCCGATTGTCGCGGAACTTCCGTTCCCAGAACTCCCGATTGCGCTTCGGCACCGTCGCCCGTGGGCAGTTGGTGTGATGGTGCCAGAAGCAGCCCATCACGAAGATCGCCCAACCGCGCTTCTTGTTCGCGAAATCGGGAGAACCGGGCAGCGTGCGCACGTTCCGGCGATAGCGGACACCGAGCTCCCGCAGCACGGCCGCCACCCGCTCCTCGGCCGTGGTGCGCTTCTGCCGCACCCGCTTCATGAGGGCGCTGCGGACCGGATCCGTAGGCAGGACCGGCCGCGCCAAGCTCACTCCGCGGCGAGGGCGAGCGGCGCTCCGGCCGACACGCGGTCGAGATGGGCGCGCAGCGCCTCGCGGAAGCCTGCTGGAAACCGCAGCGAGCTCCGGTTCGTGCGTTCGAGGAAACCGGCCGTGGCCCGGGCCGAGAGCGGCTCGCCGGCGTGTCGAAGAAAGCACTCGAGCGGCTTGCGTTCCTCCCAGACCGGAAAATCGTTGATCGCAACGGCGTAGCGAACGTGCCCGTCGAACCGTGCCGCCCTGGGCCAGCGCCCGCCGAGGGGCAACGGTCGGTCCCGGCTCGAATCGTAGCCGTTCGGCTGCACGAGCTGCCCGCCGAGCCATTCCGCCACGGGTACGGTGACGGCGTTGCCGACGAGCGACCAGCGCCAGGAAGGCTTTGCGACGCGAGCGGCCGGTGCCGTCCAGTCCTCGGCGAAGCCCTGCAGCCGCTCGGCGTCGCGGATGTCGGGCTTCACCACCCGCCCGTCGGGCATCAGGATGGCCGGTGGCGCCGGGATCCCGACGCTCGAGCCGTTCTTGAGGGTCGGGACCGCGTCCGGCGCCCAGCCGAGGCCGCGGATCCCCTCCGTCCAATAGAAACCGTGCGCGATCTTGCCGATCGCCGTCTCGGCCGGCTTCGGCTCGGCCTCGTCGCCCAGCAGCACGTCGGCCGGGTCGGCCACGCGGGAAGCGAGGAAGAACACCCGCTCGCGGCGCTGCGGCAGCCAGCCGAGACTGTTCACCACCCGATAGGCCCAGCGATATCCCATGTCCTCGAAGGCGTGGACGAGCCGCTCCATCGCCCGCCCACCTTCGAGATGGAGCATGAAGGACACGTTCTCGAGCAGCACCCAGGGCACCGGCCGGCCGGCGGCGATCCGCTTTCGAAGCAAGCGGAAGACCTCGTCGACCAGGCCCGAGCGGGCGCCGCCGATCCCGACGGTCTTCCCGGCCTGGCTCAGGTCCTGGCAGGGAAAGCCACCGCAGACGAGCTCGGCATCCTCGGGCAGATCGGCGAGCTCGCGAATGTCGCGATGGTTGGGCACGCCCCCCAGCCGCTCCGCCAGCACCGCCACGGCCGGCGCCCAGCACTCGCAGGTCAGCACCGTTTCGCGGTCGGCCGCGCGCAGCCCGATCTCGAAGCCGCCGATGCCGGCGAAGAGGCCCACGACCTTCATGCCCTCCACCTACCAGACGAGCCGGGTCGCGTCAGCCGCCGCTTCGCCCTCTGCGGTGCCGCCCGCCCGCCCTACCGATCGTCCCGGCCCGGGGCCGGCCGCACCGGCGCCTCCGCCTCCCCGGCATGCGCCCCGCCCCGCACCGAGAGGGCCGCCGCCTTCCCGGCGATCCGTCCGAGCACGATGGCCGACAAGAGACCGTTGCCCGAGAGATAGCCCGCAGCACCCCGGCCCGAGACGCCGCGGGCCGCCCCGCCGGCGGCGTAGAGGCCCTCGATCACCGTCCCGTCCGGGCGCAGGACGCGACCCTGCCCGTCGACCTCGAGCCCGCCCTGGGTGTGGAAGAGGGCGCCCGTGACCTTGACCGCGCAGAAGGGCGGCGCGAGCGGCGGGTGGCGGGTGAAGTCGCGGCCGAAGCGATCCGCCCGTTCGCCCCGAGCGCAGGCTTCGACCTCGTCGAGCGTGCGGGCGAGAGCGGCCGGCGGCAGTCCGGTCAGGGCGGCGAGTTCGGCCCGATCGGCGGCTTCGCGAATCGCGCCCAGCGCCTCGGCGCGGCGGAAGTCCTCGAAGGCGCGGGCGAGCGCGCGTCGGCGCGTATCGAACAAGATCCAGCCCAGCCCGCCGGGCCGCGCCAACAGCCGCGCCGCCTGCTCCGAATAGCCGAGGCTCTCGTCGGCGAACCGCTCGCCCCCGAGATCGACCTGGATCCCGCCCTCGCTCACGATCGCCCAGGTAACGAGGATCCCGTGCGGCACCGCGAGCCCGGCATGCCCCTGATAGGCATCGAGATCGGCGAGCGCCGCTCCGAGCGCTTCGCCCCACCGAAGGGCGTCGCCCTCGTTGCCCGGGTGGCCGTGACAGGGGGCCTCGGCCATCTCGGGAACGTGGCGCCGCACCAGATCCCGTGCGCCGGCGAAGCCGCAGCAGGCCAGGACCACCGCGCGCGCCCGCACGGCTTCGCTGCCCTTGCCCCGGCGGACGAGAAGCCCCGCTACCCGCGCGATCGCACCGTCCCGGCCGCGCTCGACGAAGAGTGCTTCGACCCGCGCCCCGTTCACGAGCACGGCGCCCGCGTCCTCGCAGGCGGCGAGCAGCGCGCCCACGAGTTCCTCGCCCGAGCGCGAAGGCGGCGCGTGCATGCGCGGTCGCGAATGACCCGGATAGAGGAAGCCCTCGACGAGTTCGAGGCGAACGCCCCAGCGATCGACCAGCCGCTCCACCGTCGCGGCCGCGGCACCGGCCAGTCGGTGCGCCATGGCGGCGTTCGCCCCGCCGTTCTTGGCCAGGATGTCGGCGGCGAACCGCTCGGGATCGTCGTCGATGCCGCGGGCCTTCTGAAACCGCGTACCGGCCGCCGGAATCATGCCCGAGGACATCGCGGTCGAGCCGCGCGGCAAGGGATCCCGCTCGAACAGCCAGACCTCCGCACCCGCCTCGCGTGCCGCGAGAGCGGCGCTCAGCCCGGCCCCGCCCGCGCCCACGATCGCGACCTCGGTCTCGAGCGCGACCTCGCGCGGCAGATCGAGCAGGGCCGTGCTCACGACCCACCGCCCAGCCGTTCGACGAGCTCGCTCGTGCGCACGAGCCGGGCGATCGAGGCGAGCGAGCGCAGCGCCGCCCGGTGCGCCTCGGGATCGAAGCTCGCGCAGCCGTCCTCGAGCAGCAGGAGCTCGAACTCGCGCAATTGCGCATCGCGAAGGGTGCTCGCGACCCCGCCCTGCGTCACGATTCCGCCCACGATCAGCCTCTCGATACCGAGCCTGTGCAGGATCCAGTCGAGCCGGCTCTGATAGAAGGCGGAATAGGCCACCTTCTCGACCAGGAAATCGGCGGGCTCGAGCTCGGCCACGAGCCTGTGTCCGAAGGAGCCGGGTGCGAAATCTCCGGCGGCGAGGAACGGCCGCAGGGCCGCCAGATGCGGGGCGATCAAGGGGCGCCCCTCGCGCCCCGGCACGAGGGTGAAGAGCGTGCCGATCACCCAGCCGCCGGCGCGCCGCAGCGCCCGGGCGAGCGGTGCGAGCCGGCCGGGTAGCGCCGTCGCTTCGGCCGAGCGCAGTCCGGCACGGGCGTAAGCGCCCTCCGGGTGAAGGAAATCGTTCTGCAGATCGATCAACAGAAGCGCCGTGCGCTCCGCTCCCTCCGGACCCATGGCGTGCCCTCCGCGCTCAATCGCCGCAACGGCGGACCAGCAGGTTGCCGAACCGGTCGACGATCCCCTCGAGCCCGGGGTCGAGCAGGATCGTGGCATCCGGCTGCTCGAGCACCGCCGGCCCCCGAACGAGCGCGCCGACCGGCAGCGCGAGCCGGTCGAACACCGCGGTTTCGAGCCAGCGCCCGGCGAAGCGGACCGGCCGGCTGCCGCGACGTGCCGCGTCGAGGCCGCCACCGGAGGCCGGCGCGAGCGCCGCGAGGTCGAAAGGAGCGCGCTCGCCGATCGCCGCGAGCCGCACGGTCGCCAGGCGGACCGGTACGCCGGGCAGCGGCCGGCCGAAGCGAGCCCGATAAGTCCGCTCGAAAGCCGCCGAGAGCTCGTCCGGCGCGAGCCCGCAGCGACCTCGCTCGCCGTCGACCGGTACCGGCACGGCCACGGCATGGGTCTGGCCGCGGTAGAGCATGTCGAGCTCGAGGGCGAAGCTGCGCCTCGCGAAGGCCACGCCGGTTTCGTCGAGCCAGTTCCGACCGGCGGCCACGAGCTCGCCCACGAGCGCTTCGAAGCCCGCGCGGTCGAAGCCCTCGAGCGGCCGCTCGAAGCTGCGCACGCGGTCGACCCGCCAATCCGCGATCGCGCAGCCGAGCGCCGAGGTGACCCCCGGAAAACGCGGGATCAGGGCACCGGCCAGTCCCACCTCGCGGATCAGCGCGCCCACGTGCAGAGCCCCGCCGCCGCCGTAGGGAACCGCCGTGAGACGAGCGGGATCGTGACCGCGCTCGATCGAGACCAGGCGGATGGCGCCGCTCATCCGGGCATTGGCGACGGTCACGATCGCCTCGGCTGCCGCCACCGGGTCGAGGCCCAGAGGGCGCGCGACGTGGCGGGCGATCGCCGCCTCCGCGGCCGCCCGGTCGAGCCGTGCTCGGCGGCCGCCGATCGGCCGATCCGGGTCGATTCGACCCAACAGCAGATTGGCGTCGGTGACCGTCGGCCGATCGTTGCCGCCGCCGTAGCAGGCGGGGCCCGGATCGGCGCCGGCGCTCTCGGGTCCCACCTGGAGGACGCCGCCGGCGTCGACCCGGGCGATCGACCCGCCACCGGCACCGATCGTGACGATCTCGACCATCGGTGCCCGGATCACGAGGCCGAATTCCAACGCGGTCTGCGGCGCGAGCGCGGGCCGCCCGTCGCGCACCAGCGAGACGTCGAAGCTCGTGCCGCCCATGTCGCAGGTCACGAGGTCGCGCAGACCCGCCGCCTCGGCGATCCGTACGGCTGCCACCACCCCCGCCGCCGGTCCGCTCAAGACGGTGTGCACCGGACGGCGCGCGGCATCGCTCGCGCTCGCGATCCCCCCGTTCGACTGGACCACGGCGAGCGGTGCGCGCAGACCGCGCTCGGCCAGAGCCGTCCGGAGTTCGTCCAAATAGCTCCCGACCACCGGCTGCAGGCAGGCGTTCAGCACGGTCGTCGAGGTCCGCTCGAACTCGCGGATCTCGGGCAGGATCTCGTGACTGGCGGTCAGGTGCCCGGTCGGCCAGAGCCTTCGCGCGACCTCGAGGGCACGGCGCTCGTTCGTCGGATTGGCGTGGGCATTGAGGAAGACGATGGCGAGAGCCCGGCAGCCGCGCTCCAGGAGATGGCGGACCGCCCGCTCCACCTCCGCGGGGTCGACGGGCTCGCGCACCTGGCCGTCGGCGAGCGTCCGTTCGCCGACCTCGAGGCGCAGCTCGCGCGGCACGAGCGGCGAGAAGGAGCCCCACAATCCCCAGGTCCACGGCCGGTCGCGGCGGCGCATCTCGAGCACGTCGCGGAAGCCGCGGGTCGTGACGAGCCCGGTCGGCGCCACCTTGCGTTCGAGCACGGCGTTGGTGGCGACGGTGGTGCCGTGGACCAGGGCCGCGATCGCCGTGGCCGGAATGGGTGCCCGCTCGAGGCCGGAAAGGAACCCTCCCGCCTCGCGCCCGCGCGTGCTCGGCACCTTGAGCGCGTGGATCCGTCCCCGAGCCTCGTCCAGGAAGACGAGATCGGTGAAGGTGCCGCCGACGTCGACCCCGACCGTCCAGCCCGCTCGCTCGCTCACGCTCGGGCCTCCGAGCTCGCGGCGCCGGCAGCCGCACCGTCGTCTCGGCGGCGCGAGGGGCGTCCGTCCGGGCCCACGACCACCCCGTAGAGGCCTTCGGCCGCGGCCGCCGTCACATAGCCCTGGCGCAGATCGTGAGCGATCGCCTCGAGCGAGCGATCCCGGGGATCCCCGTAGCCGCCGCCTCCCGGCGTCTCGAGCCGGACGCGATCGCCGCAGCGCAGGCGGATGCCGGTGAGCTTGGTACGCGAGGCCGGTTCCTCGCTCCCCCCGGCGCGGAACACCGTGAAGCGGGTGGGCGCGCCGGCAGCACCGCCCAGCACGCCGGGTGGCGGAAACCGGCCGCGGTCGCCGAACAGGAACAGCTCCGCCTCCGGTGCGAGGAGCTCGAGCTCGTAGACCGCGCCGAGTCCGCCGCGGTGCCGACCGGCGCCGCCACTGTCCGGGCGCAGCGCCCAGCGGGTGAACGCCACGGGAAAAGCCGCCTCGAGGATCTCGACCGGAGGGATGGTCGCCGTCGAAATCGGTGCGTTGCCGTGGTTCAACCCGTCGCCCTCGGGATGGCCGCCGTGGCCGCCACCGAAGAAACTGAACAGTACGAACCGGCCACCTTCCGGCCGCGGCCCGGCGAGCGAGAGTGCGTTGATCGTGCCGTAGGCGCAGCCGTTGGTCCGCTCGGGTGCCGCCTGCGCGAGGGCCTGGAAGACGAGGTCGATCAGCCGCAGGACCGTCTCGGTGTAGCCACCGACGGGCGCGGGCGGCCGCGCGTCGAGGAGCGAGCCCTCCGGGATCACGAACCGGATCGGCTCGAGCACGCCGGCATTGGCCGGGACCTCGCGGAAGACGTGTTTGAGGGCGACGTAGCAGCCGGCGATCGTCGTCGCGCGGGAGATGTTGAGCGGTCCGCGGCAGGCCGGGGCGCTGCCGGAAAAGTCGAAGACGAGCTCCTCGCCCCGCACCTCGAGGGCGAGCTCGAGCCGGATCGGCTCGGCCGTGACGCCGTCCTCGTCGAGATGGTCGACGGCCCGGTAACGGCCGTCCGGCAGCTCTCGGACGTGGGCGCGAACGAGCCGGGCGGCGCGCTCGCGCAGCTCCGCGAAGGCCTCCTCGACGGTCCGCGGACCATAGGCTTCCAACAGTTCGGCGAGCCGACGGGCGCCGAGATCGAGGGCGGCGAGCTGGCCTTCGAGGTCGCCGCGGGCGGCGATCGGGGTCCGGCTGTTGGCCGCCAACAGTTCGACGATCTCGAGGCGCGGCCGGCCCCCTTCGACCAGCCGCAGCGGCGGCACGAGGATCCCCTCCTGGAAACACTCGGTCGCCGAGGGATTGTAGTTCCCCGGAACCGCCCCGCCGACATCGTGCCAGTGCGCGACCGAAGCGAGCCAGCAGAACAGCCGACCATCCCAGAAAAACGGCCGGACTAGCTTGAAATCTGAAAGATGTGTCCCGCCCTCGTAAGGGTCGTTGAACAGGAAGACGTCGCCGTCGACGGGTGCTTCGCCGGCCCGGCAACGGTCGATCACGGCGCGAACGGCGAAGGCCATCGCGGCAACGAAGATCGGCAGGCCGGATTTGCCCTGGACCAACGTGTCGCCGGTCCGGGAGTCGTAGAGACCGTGCGCCGCATCGTGCGCCTCGGCGATGGTGGGATTGAAGGCGCTGCGGAACAGCAGCGCGTCCATCTCGTCGGCGATCTGCTCGAGCCGACCCTGCAGAACGGCGAGCGTCACCGGATCGATCATCGCCGTCCTCCCTCCGGATCGTAGCGGGCGGCCCGCTCGAGCAGCTCTTCGGTGCCGAGGAGCGCGTTGAGCCCGTCGAAGTCGAGCATGCGGTCGCGAAACGGCGTGGTCGTACCGTGCTCCCTGAGGCTCGCGAAGAATTCGCGCGCCGTGCGAGCGAGTGCGCGCACGAGCCCGCCCGGGAAGATGACCAGGGCGTAGCCGAGGACTTCGAGCTCGGCGGCCGACAGCAGGGGCGTACGCCCGCCCTCCACCATGTTGGCGACGAGCGGCCGGCAACCGGCCAGCGCCCGCGGCACCGCCGCGAGCTCCTCGCGGTCGCGCGGCGCCTCGACGAACAGGAGGTCGGCTCCGGCTTCGGCGTAGGCGAAGGCCCGCTCGAGCGCGACCGACGGACCCTCGACCGCGATCGCGTCGGTGCGGGCGACGAGCAGGGTTCGCGGATCCCGCCGCGCATCCAGCGCGGCGCGGATCTTGCCCACCATCTCGGCCTTCGAGATCAAGACCTTGCCGCGCAGATGACCGCACCGCTTGGGGCTCGCCTGGTCCTCGATCTGGATCGCCGCCGCACCCGCCCCCTCGAGCAGCCGCACCGTCCGCTGCACGTTGAGCGCGTTGCCGAAGCCCGTGTCGGCATCGACGATCAGCGGCCGTTGCACGCGCTCGTGGATCCGCGCCACCGCCTCGGCGAGCTCGCTCGCCCCGAGAAAACCGAGATCGGGCAGCCCCAGGCGGGTGTAGGCGAGGCTCGCCCCGGAAAGGTACAGGGCCTCGAAGCCCGCGGCCTCCGCGAGTGCCGCGCCGAGCGCGTCGAAGACGCCGGGTGCGAGCAGGATCGGCTTTCGCGCGAGCCGCTCGCGCAGATCGCTCACGTTTGCGCTCCCCGGCCCGCGGCGCTGAACCGCCGCTCGAGCCAAGGCACGAGCCCGCCCGCCTCGACCATGGCGAGGAGACGGTCCGGCAGCGGCCGACAAGCGTGGGCGCGACCGCTCGGCAGATGCACGAGACGGCCCGCGACGGGGTCGAGCCGCAGCCGGTCGCCGGTCTCGATCCCTTCGTGGTCCGGGCAGACGACGGCGAGAAGCCCGTTGTTGAGCGCGTTACGGTAGAAGATCCCGGCGAAGGATCGCGCAACGACCGCCCGGATCCCGAGCAGACGCAGGGCCTGTGCCGCCTGCTCGCGCGACGAGCCGATGCCGAAGCGGGAACCGGCGACGAGCAGATCGCCCGGTCGCACCCGGTCCGCGAAGCCCGGATCGATCGCCTCGAGGCAGTGGCGGGCGAGCTCCTCGATCGGGCCCTTCATGTAAACCCCCGGCGCGAGCAGATCGGTGTCGATCGCATCGCCCAGGACGTGCGCCGTTCCCTCGATCTCAGCCACCTCGGAGCTCCTCGTCGGCGGAACCGGCCGGCTCGGCGAGCAGGGGCCGCGGATCGCAGATGCGGCCGGCGACCGCGCTCGCCGCCACCGTGTAGGGCGAGGCGAGGTAGACCCGCGCGCTCGCCGCACCCATGCGGCCTTTGAAATTGCGGGCGGTCGAGGCGATGCAGGTCTCGCCCTCGGCCAGCAGACCGGCGCCGTAGCCGGCGCAGGCCCCGCAACCGGAGGGCAGCAGGATGGCGCCCGCTTCGACGAGCGTGGCGAGGGTGCCGTCGGCGGCCGCCTCGCGCCAGACCCGGGCCGAGGCGGGCGCGACGAGCAACCGGGTCCGCGCCGCCACCCGGCGCCCGCGCAGGACTCGGGCCGCCATCCGCAGATCGGCGAGCTTGGCGCCGGTGCAGGCCCCGAGATAGGCCTGATCGATCGGTGCCGGCTCGACCTCGTCGACCGGGGCGGCGTCGGCCGGGCTGTGCGGGGCGGCGACCTGCGGGGCGAGGCCGGTCAGATCGAGCCGGAGCTCGCTCGCGACGGGGGCGTCGGGGTCGCTCCGCCAGCGCGCGAGTTCCTCCGGCGCGAGCTCCACCCCGAGCCCGCCGAGGAACGCCGCCGTGCGGGCGTCCGGTTCGATCAGACCGGTGATGCCGCCGAGTTCGGCCGCCATGTTGGCGAGCGTGAGCCGCTCTTCGGCGTCGAAGGCGGCGAGCCCCGGGCCGGCATATTCCACCACCCGGTAGTCGGCACCGCCGAGGCCGAGCCGGCGGCAGAGGGCCAGCATCACGTCCTTGGCCACCACCGCCCGTCCCGGCACACCCTCGAGGAGGATGCGCATGGTCTGCGGCACCTCGAGCCAGATCTCGCCGGTCGCGAGCACGGCGGCCATCTCGCTCGCCCCGACCCCCATGGCGAACGCACCGAAGGCCCCGGCCGTCGGCGTGTGACTGTCGCCGCCGACCACGAACATGCCCGGCCGGACGTGACCGTGTTCGGCGAGGACGATGTGGCAGATACCCACCATGTCGTAATGGCGAGCGACGCCGTGCTCGCGGCCCCAGCGGCGGGTGAGATCGAGGATACGGGCGCTCTCCGCGTCGACCGCCGGAGCGTAGTGGTCGGAGACCAGCACGATCCGGGTGGGATCCCAGGGGCGCACGCCGAGCCGCTCGAGGATCGGTGCGACCCGCCGCGGTCCGCCCGAATCGTGCAGCATGACGAGATCGACCCGACAGGTGACGAGCTCGCCCTCCTCGACCGCGGCACGACCCGCGGCCCGGGCGAGAATCTTGGCGGCCAGCGTTCGACCCATGCTCAGAGCCCGAGATAGGCGCGGTGCAACCGGTCGTCGGCCAAGAGCGCGCTGGCCGGACCGGCGGCGACGATCCGGCCCTGCTCGAGCACGTAGGCGCGGCGCGCGACGGCGAGGGCCTGGACGACGTTCTGCTCGACCAGCAGGATCGCGAGGCCCTGGCGAGCGAGATCGGCGGCGAGCTCGAGCACCTGGCGCACGATCATCGGGGCGAGCCCGAGGGAGGGCTCGTCGAGCACGAGCAACGAGGGCTCGGCCATCAGACCGCGGCCGATCGCGAGCATCTGCTGTTCCCCACCGGAGAGCGTTCCGGCCGGCTGGCCGAGCCGTTCGGCGAGACGCGGGAACAGGCCGAGGACCCGCTCGAGGTTGGCGCGTCGCCGCGCCCGGCCGCGCCGGTAGGCGCCGAGCAGGAGGTTCTCGCGGACCGTGAGGTTGGTGAAGATGCGCCGACCTTCCGGCACGTGGACCAACCCGCGGGCGAGCACGGCCTCGGCCGCGAGACCGCCGATCGGTTCGCCGGCGAAGCGGATGCTGCCGGCGCGCGGCCGCAGGAGTCCGCTCAAGGTCCGATTCAAGGTGGTCTTGCCGGCGCCGTTGGCGCCCAGGAGTGCAACGACCTCGCCCTTCTCGACGTCGAGGTCGACGCCGCGCAGGATCTCGACCGGACCGTAGCCGGCGCGGAGCTCACGCACCTCGAGCACGCGCGCTCTCCGTCGCCACGAGCCGATCGACACCCTCGCCCAGATAGGCCTCGATCACCGCCGGATCGCGAACGATCTCGGCCGGTGTGCCGGCGGCGGCGAGGCGTCCGCCCACCAGCACGAGCACGCGATCGGACAGCCGCATCACCGCCTGGAGCACGTGCTCGACGAGCAGGATCGTCACCCCGCTCGCACGGATGTCGCGCACGACCGGCTCCATCTCGGCGACCTCGGCCGGGTTGAGTCCGGCCAACACCTCGTCGAGCAACAGAAGCCGCGGCTCGGTCGCGAGGGCTCGAGCGAGCTCGAGCCGCTTGCGCCCGGCCACGGTCAGCGCCGCGGCCTGCTGATCGAGGCGGTCGGCGAGCCTGACCCGTTCGGCGACCCGCTCGGCGAGAGCGCGGGCCCGCCGCGGCGAACGGTGCCGAACGAGCGCGCCCACGGCGATGTTCTCGCGCACCGTGAGGCCGGCGAAGGGACGAGTGATCTGGAAGGTGCGCACGAGACCCGCGGCGCACAGGCGATGCGGTGGCAGGCCGGTGACGTCGCGGCCGGCGAAACGCACCCGTCCGGAACTCGGTCGAAGAAAGCCGGAGACGGCGGCGAACAGCGTGGTCTTGCCGGCACCGTTGGGGCCGATGACGGCGACGATCTCGCCTTCCGGCACCGTGAAACCGACCCCGGCGAGGGCGGTGAGCCCGCCGAAGCGGACGCACAGATCCTCGACCTCGAGCAGGGTCAAGGAGCCGCTCCGGCGCGCGCCGCGCGGGCTCGGGCGAGCCCGGCGAGCCCGCCCGGCAGGAAGCGCACGATCAGGATCAAAACGATGCCGTAGACGACCAGGTTGGCGCCCGTCGCACCGCCCGTGAGCGCGCGGCTCGCCTCGCCCAGGAGCTGGAGGAGGAAGGCACCCGCGAGCGGGCCCGCGACCGTGCCGGCACCGCCCACGATCGGCCCCAACAGAGCCTCGACCGAGACCTGCGGCCCGAAGGCGATGTGCGGGTCGAGATAGAGGAAGTACTGGACGTAGAAGGCCCCGGCGGCGGCGGCCAGGGTGCCCGAGAGGAGGATGGCCCGCATCTTGACGGCGAAGGGATCGACGCCGAGCGCAGAGGCCGCCTCCTCGTTCTCGCGGACGGCCACGAGCCGCACACCCAGGCGCGAGCCCGCCACCGCTCGGGCGACGAGCAGGCTCGCGGCACAGAGGAGCAGAGCGAAGAGATAATAACCGCGCCGATCGGCGAATTGCAGCCGCTCGAGACCGGGGGCGAGGGGCAGGAGCAGGCCGACCCCCGCGCCGGTGATCTCGAGGGTGTTGGCCAGGATCCGCAGGACTTCCGCGAAGGCCAGGGTGACGAGCGCGAAATAGGAGCCGCGCAGGCCGAAACGGAAGCTCGCGAGGCCGATCACCCCGGCGACCGCCGCCCCGGCGAGCAGCGCCGCCGAGAAGCCGCTCCACGCGTCCCAGCCGAAGCGCAGCTGGAGGATCGCCGTGGCATAGGCCCCGGCGCCGAAGAAGGCGGCGTGGCCGAAGGAGAACTGGCCACCCATGCCGCCCAGGATGTTCCAGGCCTGGCCGAGCGTCGCGGCCTGGAACACCATGATCCCGAAATGGACGAGCGTCCCGGATTCGACGAGCCAGGGCAGAGGTGCCGCCAGCAGGAGAACGAGCACAGCCGCGCGGTCGCCGAGGCCGGCGTTCACAGCGGCCGCCCGAGAAGGCCGGTGGGACGGAACAGGAGCACGGCGATGAAGATCGCGAAGATCCCGATCTGCCCGAGGCTCTCGCCGAGGAAGAGGCCGCCCAGGCTCTCCACCACCCCGATCAGCAGGCCACCCCAGAACGCGCCCCAGAAGCTGCCCATCCCGCCGAGGACGACGATGGTGAAGGCGATCAGCACGAAACCGTGCCCCACCTGGGGCGAAACGTAATAGCTCGGCAGCAGCAGGCAGGCGGCGATCGCCGAGGTCGCGGTGCCGATGGCGAAGGCGAGCGCGAAGGCGTGGCGGACGTCGATGCCGACGAGCCGAGCCGCGTCGCGCTCGCGGGCGACCGCGCGGATCGCCCGGCCGAGATCGGTCCCTTGGACGATCGCCCACAGCAGTGCGGTCGCCACGAGCGAGCCCAGGAGCGCCACGAGCTTCGCAACGGGCAACAGGGCCGGGCCGAGCGGGACCATGGAGAACGAATAGGCGGTTTCGATCGTGCGGGTGTCGGAGCGGAACGCCACGAGGGCCAAGTTCTCGAGGACCAGGGCGAGGCCCAAGGTGACGAGCAGGATGTTCTCGTCGCGCTCGCCGCCGGCGGGCGCGATCACCCAGCGGTGCAGGGCGTAGCCGACCAGTGCGGCGACCGGCACCAGAGCCGGAAGCGCGAGATAGGGATCGAGACCGAGCCGCTCGTGCAGGAAATAGACCCCGTAGAGGGCGAGCATCAAAAGGCTGCCGTGGGCGAAATTGACGATGTGCAGCACCCCGTAGACGAGCGAAAGGCCGAGGGCCACGAGCGCGTAGACCGCGCCCGTGGCGAGCCCGTGCAAGGCCGAAGCGGCGACGATCGAAGGGTCGACCACGGTCGCTTCACCTCGCGCCGGTGCGACGCGCCCGACCGGGTCAGGCCCGCGGCATCGGGAAGACGGGCTGGGCGGTCGCGAATTCGCGCGGGAAGATCACCTGGATGTCGCGGCCGAGGACCTGGGTGTTGAGCGGCCGCGCGCCCTGGTTCTGGCCGTTGACGAAGCGGGTCGGGCCGTAGGGCATGAAATGCCCGTCCCAGCTGCTCGTCGCCAAAGCCTCGACGATCCGCTCGCGGTTCGCCGAACCGGCCCGCTCCAGGGCATCGGCCAAGAGCCGCACCGCCTCGTGGGCGAGGAACACCTCGTAGGTGTAATAGAGCCCCTTCGCCTCGACCTTGCGGCGCAGCTCGAGCGCCGCTGGCTTGCGCGGATCGTACCAATGATTGCAGTCCATGATGTAGGCGGCGTCGTCCGGGAACTCGGCGACGAACTTGAAGCTCGACGCCGCCCCGCCCAGGACCGAGTAGATGCCCTTGGGCCGCACGCCCTGTTGCCGCATGGTGCGCGCCAAGAGAACGTACTCGTTGTAGTAGTTCGCGGGGATGACGAGATCCGGATCGAGCGACTTCATCTTGAGCACGATGTTGGTGAAGTCGCGGGTCGGATTGGCGTGTTTGACGACCTCGAGGACCTCGAAGCCGCGGGCGGGCAGCTCCTTCTGCAGGAGCTGGGCGGTGCCGGTGCCGAAGAGGCTCTCCTCGTGGACGATCATCACGGTCCGGGCCGGCTTGCCGGCGGCCTCGTTGAGCGCCGCGAGGTTGGCGATGGCGATCTCGGTGATCACCCCGTAGCCGGGGCAGAAGCGGAAGGTGTTGGCGAGCCCTCGGCCGACGATCTGATCGGAAACGCCGACATCGACGATGTGCGGGATGCCGTAGCGCGCGGCACTCTGGGTGGTGGCGAGGCTGATCGCACTCGCATAGGCACCGACGATCGCCGCTACGCCCGCCTCGTTCATCTTCTCGACCTCGGCCGCGCCGATCTCGGGCTTGGACTGGGCGTCGCCGAGTACCGGTTCGAGCTTGGCGCCGCCCAGGGCGCGGATGCCGCCGGCGGCGTTGATGGTCTCGACGGCGAGCAGCGCACCCTCGCGGCACTGTTGTCCGGAGAAGGCGAGGAAGCCGGTGACCGGGTGCAAGAGCCCGATCTTCACCGTCGCCGGCTGGGCGCGCAGCACGGCCGGTGCCGCCAACAGGCCGGCACCGCTCGCCGCCGTCGCGAGCAGCGCCCGCCGCGGCCAACCCCCGCGCACGGAACGATCGCCCGTCGTCATCCTTCGGCCTCCTCTGTCGTTCGTTCTCCCGCGGGCGCGGCACCGGCGCCGCCACCCGCGACCCAGGGGCCCGGCTCACCCTTCGCGCGAGCGAGGGAGAGGCGCAGCCGATAGCGGTCCGGCCGATAGAGGCCGGTGATGTGCTCGACGGGTCGGCCGCCGCGCTCGCGCACGAGCCGCTCGACGACCAGAAGCGGCGCCCCCACCGGCACCTCGAGCAGGGCGGCGACCGGTGGCTCGGCGAGGGTCGCCGAGACCGTCTGGTCGGCGCTGGCGACCTCGATCCCGGCCTCCTCGAGCAACGAGAGGAGCGGTTTGTGGGCGAGGTCGGTACGGCGCAGGCGCGCCGCCACCGCACCCGGGATCCAGGTCGACAGATGCGAGAACGGACCGTCGTCGAGAAGCCGCAGCCTGATCGCGTGCAAGACGGGCGAACCGGGCTCGACCTCGAGCGCGCGGGCGATCTCGGCGGGTGCCGGGCGATCCTCGGCCGCCAACAGCCGCACCCGCGTCTCGAGACCCATGGTCAACAGGTTCTCGAACAATCCCTCGAGCGTCGCGCGGACCTCGCGCACCGAGGCGCCCGGCCGCAGCCGGGTCCCCCGACCGCGGCCGCGCTCGACGAGGCCTTCCGCCTCGAGCTCGCCGAGCGCCCGGCGCGCCGTGACCCGAGCGACGCCGAACTCGGCCATGATCTCGAATTCGCTCGGCAGCCGCCCGTCCGGCCCGTAGCGACCCGAGGCGATGCGCTCGCGCAGCACGAGATAGACCCGGTGATAGAGCGGGGTCGGCAACCGTGCCGTCGTCGAAGGGGCGAGCGAGCCGCTCAGGAGGGCCTCCCTCGGTCTCGAGCGCTGTCGTTCCTTGATCCATTGTTCCGACAATAGGACATCTCCGTCAAGCAGGGCTCCGTTCCCCTTCGTCGCGCCGTGCGCTAGAAACCCGCCCCGAGCCCGACCGAAAGGACCTGCCGCATGCGCTCTCGCCTCGCTCGTCTCGGCCTCGCCGCCGCGGCCTGCCTCGCCACGGCCGAGCCCGGCTCGGCCGCCGATCCCGAGAACACGCTCCTGATCGACCTCTCGACCGGCGGCCGGGTCGTCATCGAGATGCTGCCCGAGATCGCTCCCAAGCACGTCGCCCGCATCAAGGAGCTCGCCCGCGACGGCTTCTACGACGGTATCGTCTTCCACCGCGTGATCGACGGCTTCATGGCCCAGACCGGCGACCCGACCGGCACGGGCACCGGCGGCTCGGGCCGCGGCAAGCTGCCCGCCGAGTTCTCGAAGGTCCCCTTCGAGCGCGGCGTGGTCGGCATGGCCCGCACCCGGGATCCGAACAGTGCCGACAGCCAGTTCTTCATCATGTTCGCCCCGGCCCCGCACTTGAACGGCCAGTACACGGTCTGGGGCCGGGTGATCGAGGGCATGGAGTTCGTCGACCGAATCGCCCGCACCGAGCCGCGCCCGCCGGCCCAGCTCGACCGCATGGTCAAGGTCCGGCTCGCCAGCGACCAGCGCTGAGCCGCGCGGGAGACCGGCCGTGGCCGTGCTCGTCACCGGGGCCGCGGGCTTCGTCGGCCTGCACGTCTGCAAGGCCCTGCTCGCCCGCGGCGAGACGGTGATCGGCATCGACAATCTCAACACCTACTACGACCCGGCGCTCAAGCGGGCGCGTTTGGCCGAACTCGAGCGCGAGCGGGGCTTCCGCTTCCACCGCCTCGACATCGCCGAGCGCGAGGCGATGACGGCGCTCGCCCGCGAGCAGGCCCACGAGATCCGTGCGGTCGTGCACCTCGCCGCGCAGGCGGGCGTGCGCTACAGTCTCGAGCGGCCCTTCGACTATGTCCGCTCCAATCTCGAGGGGCACATGGTCGTGCTCGAGACCTGCCGGCACCATCTGCCCGAACTCGAACATCTCGTCTATGCGAGCTCGAGCTCGGTCTACGGCGGCAACGAGAAGGTTCCCTTCAGCGTGGAGGACCGTGTGGACCGCCCGGTCTCCCTCTACGCCGCCACCAAGCGGGCAGACGAGATCCTCTCGCAGGCCTATGCGCATCTCTACGGCATCCCGCAGACGGGCCTGCGCTTCTTCACCGTCTACGGGCCGTTCGGCCGGCCCGACATGGCCTATTACAGCTTCACGGATGCGATCGTCGCAGGCCGGCCGATCACCCTCTTCAACGAGGGGAGGATGCGCCGCGACTTCACCTGGATCGGCGACGTGGTCGACGGCGTGCTCGCGGCACTCGACCGGCCACCATCGGCCGCGCCGGGCCGGGCGCCGCATCGGCTCTACAATCTCGGCAACCACGAGCCGGTCGAGCTGCGCCGTTTCGTGGCCGTGCTCGAAGAGGCGATCGGCAAGAAGGCCGAGATCCGCCTGGCACCGATGCAGCCCGGCGACGTGGTCGAGACCTATGCCGACATCGAGGCCACCACCCGCGATCTCGGGTGGCGCCCGACCACGCCGATCGAGGTGGGCCTACCGCGCTTCGTCGCCTGGTACCGCGCCTACCACGGCATCGGTGGACCGCTCTGAGGGTGTCCGGCCCTCGAGCAGCGGCTGGCGGCTCTCGATCCGCTCCTCGAGCAGCGCCATGAACCGGTGCCGGTCGAGGCCCGGCGGGATCGGCTCGAGCATCTCGACCACGGCTCGGCCCGGCCGCTTGAGGAACGAGCGCCGCGGCCAGAAGAGCCCGGTGTTGAGCGCCACCGGCACGACCGGCACGGCGAGCGCGGCATAGAGCGCCGCCACGCCGGACTTGTAGTCGGGCGGTGCTCCGGGCGGCTTGCGCGTGCCTTCGGGGAAGATCACGATCGAGCAGCCGCGCGCCACCGCCGCTCGGGCGCCGCGCACGAGCGACTTCAAGGCGGTCGCGGCCCCGCCCCGGTCGACGAAGATGCAGCCCGTGCGGGCCAGGTAGAGCGAAAAGAACGGGATTCGTGCGAGCTCCCGCTTGAGCCCGTACACCACGTCGGTGCGGATCAGGTGGAAAAGGAGCGTGTCGAGCGCGGACTGGTGCTTGGCGGCGAAGATCACGGGGCCCGGCGGGATCCGCTCGAGCCCGCGCAGTTCGACCTCGAGGTCCACGATCGCACGCAGGAGCGCCCGCACGCCGACCATCCAGGCGCGCGCATAGCGCCGGACCGCCCGCTCGGAGAGGAAGGGGAGGGCGGGCAGGCCCGCGAGCACGGCGATCGCCGTGTAGACATAGAAGGCCAGGTTGAAGGCCGCCGAGCGCAGCCAGACGATCGGCCCGTCGTGCACCCCGCCGCTCCCTTGGTTCGCCCCGACCGTCGCCGGAGCGCACGCCGTCGGCAAGCCCTCGGGCGCAACGCTCTTCTCGAGGGACCGTCTCGCCGGCTTCTCGCCGACCGACCGCGGCTCCGGTCGGTCGAACACCCAGAGGCCGGGCGGTGGCGGGTCGCTCGCGGGCGGCGCGGGTGGGGCGGAAGGGCTCGACCGGCGGCGACGTCGCCTCGCAAAGCGCGGCGAGAAACCCAGGGCGCGGCACACGGCGAGCCGGAATCTGTCCTCGCGCGAGAGCGACCGTTTGCGGCGGCGCGACCGACGGCCGGGCGAGCGGCTGCGGCGAGCCATGGTCGAGCGCGGTCGCCGGAACGCCCGCTCAGCGCAGCCGGGCGAGGCCGTGCGCCGCGGCGAGCCGGGCGGCGAGCGTGATCAGGAGGGCGGCGAGCACCGGCACCATGGCGAGCAGGATCCAATCGAGCGGCCGCGGCACGACCGGGACGAGCCGGAGGCCCCAGAGCGCCGGCAGGTGAACGAGCCCGACCACGCTCGCCAGCGCCGCCGCGAAGCCCACGCTGCCGCCCCTGAGCGCGCTCCCCATCGCATGGAGCTCGAACTGCCGGGCGACGTAGCGGTCGGGTGCCCCCAACAGACGCAAAAGATCGACCGTCTCGTCGTGCAGATCGAGGCTCGCCCGGGTGACGAGCACGACCACGACCACGAGCACGACCAACACGAGGAGCCCGGCCCCGCCGCCGATCCAGCGGAGCCGCAGCGCCGCCTCCTCGAGAGCACCCGAGGCGGGTCCGGTCTCGTCGATCAGGGCGTTCGGGACGATCGCCCGCACTCGCCGGGCGAGCTCGGGCAGATCGGGCACCACACCCGGCTGGAAGCGCACGTCGACCAGGCGCGGCAGCGGCAGCTCGGCCCGCGCCTCGGGCGCCACGGCGCCGAACCAGGGCTCGATCAGCTCGCCGAGCTCCTCCTCGGAGACGAGCGCGGTCCAGGCGACCCCGGGCATCTCCTCGAGGGCCGCCCGCACCCGAGCGAGCTCGGCCTCGCCCGCGGCCGGATCGTCGACCGCCGGCAAAGCCACGGTCACGATGCGCGGTCGCTCCGCGAGCCGGTCCACCGCCGCCTGCGCCAGCACCGCGACCGCACAGGCGAGTACCGCGAGGAAGACGAGCCCGCCGATCAGCCAGGTGAGGAAGCGGCTCGCCGGCGTGTCGTCGAGCGGCAGGTCGAGCTCGGCGGTCGCCATCGCCCTCACTCCGCCGCCGCTCGGCCGGCCGGCAGCGGCCGGATCAGCCGACCCCGCTCGAGATACAGGACGGGAAAGGTCCAGCGCCGCAAGAGCTCGCGCGAATGGGTGGCGAGCACGACCGCGGTGCCGAGCCGGTGCAGCTCGCCGAAGAGGAACATGAGCCGCTCGACGCGGGCGGGCTCGACATTGCTCGTGGGCTCGTCGGCGAGCAGGAGGTCGGGCCTGGTCACCACGGCCCGGGCCACGGTGACGAGTTGGCGCTGGCCCATCGACAGCTCGGCCGGCTTGGCCTCCATCCGCTCGGCGAGCCCGAGCCAGGTCAACATCTGCGAGACGTAGGAGGAGATCTGCTCCTCGTCCGCCCCGCCGATGCGCAAGGGCAGGGCCACGTTGTCGAACGCGCTCAGATGCTCGAGCAGCCGAAAGTCCTGGAACACCACGCCGATCCGCCGACGCAGCCGGCCGAGCTCCTCGCGCTCGACCATCGCCACGTCGCGCCCGAACAGCACGATCCGGCCGCGCGAAGGCGGCACCGACAGGCTCATGAGGCGCAGAAGCGAGGTCTTTCCCGCTCCGCTCGGACCCACGAGATAATGGAAGCTGCCGGCGTTGATCGTAAGATCGATGTCGCGTAGGACCTCGTCGGCGGAGCCGTACCGCATGCCGACCCCGTGCAGCTGCAGGATGGTCGCCTCGCTCCGGTCCCCGTCCACCGCCATGCCCGACCCGGTCGACATGCCCACCGCATATTGCAGATTGCGCGAATTTCGTCCACTAGGAAACAACCATTCGGCGATACACCGCCGCTCCCGTTGCCTTCGGGACGAGCCATGATCGTCACCTGCCCGGGCTGTGCTGCGCGCTTCCGGGTCGATCCGGCCCGGCTCGGGCCCACCGGCCGGCGAGTGCGCTGCTCGGCCTGCGGTCATCGCTGGCTGATCCGCCCCGGGCCCGCGGCTCCGCAGCCGCCCGCGCCGTCCGCGACCGCCGGCCCGGCTGCGGCGTCCGAGCCGACGCCCGGGCCCGCCACGGCGGGCCCGGAGACCGGTGCGGCCGGGACCACGGATCTGCCACCGCCGCTCGCCGCGGCACCGCCGCTCGGTCAACCCCCCTCGGGGCGTGGTGCGGCGATCGCCGGCTGGCTCCTCGTGGTGCTCCTTCTCCTCGCGCTCGCCGGCCTCGTGGTCGGTCGCAACGAGGTCGTGGCCGCCTTCCCCCGGGCGCTCGCGATCTACGACCGGCTGGGCCTGCCGGTGACCGCGCGGCACGGCCTCGAGCTCCGCAACCTCGCCTCGCGGCGCCTCGAGGAGCGGGGGGTCACGGTTTTCGTGGTCGAGGGCGAGGTCCACAACCTCACCCGGGCGGAGCGGCCGATCCCACCGGTCCGCGTGGCGCTTCTCGACGGCGAGGGCCGCGAGCTCGGGTCGGGGCTGTTCCGCGCCGCGCAGTCGACGGTCGCCGCGGGGGGCGTGGCCCGCTTCGAGGCCCGGATGGTCGACCCGCCGGCGCTCGCGCGCAGCTTCCGTGTGGCCTTCGAGCCCGGCTCTTGAGACCGTGCCGCAGAGCCCGATGCAGCGGGCGCTCGCCGAGGCGGAGGCGGCCGCGCGCCGCGGCGAGGTGCCGGTGGGCGCGGTCGTGACCGGGCCCGACGGTACGGTGCTGGCGGCCGACGGCAACCGGATCGAAGAGCTCGCCGATCCGACCGCGCACGCCGAGCTCCTTGTGCTGCGCGCCGCCGCCCGTCGGCTCGGCACGCCGCGGCTGGTCGGTTGCGATCTCTGGGTGACCCTCGAGCCCTGCCCGATGTGCGCCTATGCCACGGCCCTCGCGCGCATCCGCCGGCTCTACTTCGCCGCCTGTGACCCCAAGAGCGGTGCCGTCGAGCACGGACCGAGGCTCTTCGCGAGCCCGGTCTGCCACCACCGGGTCGAGGTCTACGGCGGCATCGGCGAGCGAGCGGCGGCCGAACTGTTGCGCGCCTTCTTCCGCGCCCGTCGCTGAGCCCCGGCGAGGCGGGGGCGAGCCCGTCCGCTCAGCCCGTGGGCTCGCGGCCCGAGCCCGCCACCGGGCCGGGGGGCGGCAGCTCGCGCGGCTCGGCGGGCCGCGGCTGCTCGGCCACGGGCTCGTCCTCCTTGAGCCCGGCCTTGAAGGTCTTGATGCCCTTGGCGAGGTCGCCCATCACCGTGGGCAGTTTGCCGGCGCCGAAGATCACGAGCACGATCCCGAGGATCAGAAGCGCTTCCCAGAAGCCGAAGGCCATGGGTCCCTCCCGCCGGCACCGACCGTCGCCGCCGTCATCTGGGACGCCGCGTGCCCGGGGGCAAGCACCGCAACCGCCTTCCGCCTCGGGCGAGGCCCCTCAGCAGCCGCCGGAGCCCTCCGTGCCGCCCTGGCTCGACTGCGGCTCGTCGAGACGCGACCGCAGGCCGGCCCGCCGCAGGCCTTCGCCATAGAGCTCGAGGTCGCGGGCCCGGAGCAGCGGATAGTGCCGTTGGAACGCCTCGAGCGAGAGGCGCGGCTCGATCCGATAGATCTCGACCAGGCGGGCGGCCGCTTCCTCGCGCCAGCCGAGATGGCCGAGGGCGGCGAGCATCGGCAGGTAGCAACCGAGCAGGGTGGGCTTGCGGGCGATCAAGGGGCGCGCGGTGGCGACTGCCGCCTCGAAGCGGCCGGCCAGGAGGTGGGCGAAGACCTCGGCGCGCCCGAACAGGGCGAGGAACGGATCGAACGGTGAGAGCCGGCGGTAACGCGCCATCGATTCGAGTGCCGCCTCGGGCTCGCCCCGATAGCAGAAGACGAGCGCTCGCCGCGCCCAGGCCATCGGCATCGCCGGATTGCTCGCGACCGCCCGCTCGCAGAGCCAGAGCGCCTCGTCGTGCCGCCGCTCCAGGACCCGCTGCTGGGCGAGCGTGCACAGTGCCAGGGCCTCGAGCGGATCGAGCTCGACGGCACGGCCGGCGGCGGCCGCCACCTCGGCGATCAGCTGGGCATGACCCTCTCGCCAGGGATAGCCCGCCCGCAACATCTGCACGGTGGCGAGCCAGGCATGGGCGAGCGCATGGGTCGGCTCGATCCGCAGCGCCCGGCGCAGGAGCCCGGCCGCCTCGGCGAGTCGCGCCATGTCGAGGCTGTAGACCAGGCGGGCGGCGCGCAGCACGAGGAGATGGGCCTCGCCCCGGGCGGTCTTCGGCGGATCGACCCGGGCGCTCTCCTGCAGCACGAGTTCGCGGGCGAGCCGTGCCGCGACCGCCGCCGCGAGGCCACCGGGCAGCTCGGCGAGCGCTGCCGGACGGATCGTCTCGTGATCGGTCCACAAGAGCCGGGCGCTCGCGGCCTCGATCAACTCCACCCGCAGGCGGAGGCGGCCCTCCTCGTGGAGGACCCGGCCGTCGACCAGGTAGCGGACTCCGAGCCGTCGGGCGATCGCGAGCGGATCGGCGAGCTCACGGGCGAGCGAAGCGGCCGAGCTCGGTGCCGCAACGAAGATCCAGCGGAAGCGGGCGAGGGCCGCCGAGATCTCCTCCGCGAGCCCCTCGCCGAGCGAGGGCAGATCGTGCGGCCCACCCTGCTCGCGCAGCGGCATCACGACCAGCGAGGTGGTGGCCGGCGGCTCCTCGAAGATCGGCTCGGCGAGCCCGGCCGAGGGCACCGTACCGGCTCGAATCTGCGCCAACAGGCGCAATGTGGGCTCGCTCGGCCGCGCGTCGAGGAGCCGGTCGAGCGCGTCGCGGCAGGTCTCGAACTGGCGAATCGCGGCGGCGGTGTCGCCGCGTCGCGCGTGCAGCAGCATGAGCGCCCGATGGGCCGGCTCGTGCGCCGGCTCGATCGCCAGGATCCGGCAGGCCAGGGCCTGCCGTTCCTGCGGGTCGCCGGCCGCCTCGAGGCGTCGCTCGAGCACGGCCAGGGCGTGCGCACGCCAACGAGCCCGTTGCCCGGCGAGCCACGCGTCGAAGGCGGCGCCCAGACCTTCGAGGCCTTCGAGGAGCTCGCCCGGTCCCTGTTCCCGGGCACCGCCGTCCTTCGTCGGGATCCCGGCGCGTTCGCCGGTATCGAGCGCGTCGACCACGATCCGACGGATGTCGAGCGCCACCCGATCGCGCTCGGTCCGCAACAGTCCCGGTTGGTCGAGGCAGCGGCGGAGCTCGCGCAGAGCCTGTCGCAGGCTCGCTCGGGCTTGCTCCTCCGGGCGGTCCGCCCAGAGCAGGCCGGCGAGACGCTCGCGCGCGACCGGCTGCCCCTCGGCGAGCGCCAGGATCGCCAACAGGCCGCGCACCTTGCGGCCCACCGGCGTGCGGTCCGAGCCGTCCGGCCCGCGCAGCCGACAGCCGCCCAGAAGCTCGAGGCGCCAGCCCCCGAACGCGACCGGTGCGGCTTCGCTACCGGTCCCGTCGCGCCCGGGAAATGCGCCGTCGCGCGAAGCCATCGGCACGGCGCTCCAACTTCCTACCCTTGGCCTCGAATCGGATTGTTCACGACGAATTCACGTCTGTCACCTGCAGCCGGCGGTCGCAGATCACGTTCGCTTGCGCGCGCCGTGCGATCGGGTTGCCGCGCGCGTTCGCGGATCCGGTCCCCGCGGGGCCGGCCGCCGAACCTTCGTCTTCGATCGCCGGGGCGGGCGACCGTCCCGGCGCTTTTTTTCTTCCGGGCGCGCGCCGAGAAGGCGCCCGAGAGAGCCCGCCGGGCGAGGAAGCCGCACGAGCCGGCTCGACGCCCGCACCCGGCTGCGCTAGGGGCAGCGGGTCGGCTGGAACGGTGGTGCGGACGTTCGACGATGGAGTGGTTCGAGGAGACGCTCTGGCCCAACTGGGCGCAGAAGATCCGGGTCAAGGAGGTCCTCTACCACGAGAGGACTCCGGTCCAGGACCTGATCGTCTTCGAATCCTGGAGCTGGGGCCGCGTCTTGGCGCTCGACGGGGTCGTCCAGGTGACCACCGCCGACGAGTTCGTCTACCACGAGATGATGATCCATCCGGCGCTGCTCGCCCATGGCCGGGTCGAGGAGCTCTTGATCGTGGGCGGCGGCGACGGCGGCTGCCTGCGCGAAGCCTGCCGGCACCGCTCCGTCCGGCGAGTCACCCAGGTCGAGATCGACGCCGGCGTGATCGAATTCTGCAAACGTTATCTGCCGACCGTCTCGGCCGGCGCCTACGACGATCCCCGCGTCCGGATCGTGATCGCCGACGGCGCCGCTTTCGTCCGCAACTGCCCCGACCGGTTCGACGTCATCGTCGTCGATTCGACCGATCCGCGCGGGCCGGGCGAGGTGCTGTTCACCGAAGAGTTCTATCGGGCCTGCCGGGGGCTCCTGCGGCCCGGCGGCATCATGGTCACCCAGTGCGGCAATCCGGCGATCTACCCCGACGAGCTCGTCTTCACCCAGGAGCGCCAGCGCCGCGCCGGCTTCGCCGACGTCACCTACTTCTTCGCCCCGGTGCCGACCTACATCGGCGCCAACATGGCGCTGGGCTGGGCCTCGGACGAGCCGGCACACCGCCGGCTCAGTCTCGAGGAGCTGCAGCGGCGGCCGGTGCCGACCGGGCTGCGGCACTACACGCCGGAGATCCATCTCGCAGCCTTCGCCCATCCCGCCTGGATGATCGAGCGGGTGGGCTACTGAGCCGGATCCGGGCGGTGCATAAGTCGGTACCGTGCGAGGGCGATTGCGCCGCGCAGGCGAGCGCTCGGCAGGTTCGGTCGCTTGTCTTAACGATGCGGTAAGGTTAGTCGGCTAGACACGACGGCGCGAAGGACGCGCCGCCGGCTTCGGGGAGTGCGTCGGGGCCGCTCGGGGGAGTGGCTCGTGGATGGTCCGTCAGCGGGTGCGACGATGGTCAGCAATGCTCTCAAGACCAACCGGGCGGAGGCGGTCGGTGGTGCGGCCGAGACCACGCCGGTCGAATGGCCGTTCGCCGAAGGTGCTGCCCTCGACGGGCTGCTCGCCGACCCCGGCGAGGACGTCGTGACGTTGGCGCTCGCCGACCTGGTCCAGGACAGCAACGGCGAGATCGTGCTGTTCAACGATTCCAACCTGCGGCGGCTCGCGCTCGTCACGAGCGCCACCGAACTCGCCCGCGGAAAGGCACCCCACCACGTCACCGCCGCCGGCGAGGACGTCACGGGCTTCGCCTACGTCACCTTCGACAACGGGGTGACTCTCTACTACGAGCCGCAGCTCGAGCTCTTGGTCCATCCCGAGCGCGGCTGACCCGTCCCGCGGCCCCGGGTGCGAGCGCGATGCCGGACCAGCCGGTCGTCGACAGTCACGTCCACCTCTACGACCCCTCCGTCCTGCCCTATGGCTGGATGCGTGGCGATCCCGTGCTCGACCGGCGGCACGGCCTCGCCGAACTCGACCGGGCGGCCGGCGCGGTCGCCATCGAGCGGCTGGTGTTCGTCGAGGTCGCGGCCGATCCGGGCCACCATGTCGAAGAGGCCCGCCGCGTCCAGGCGCTCGCCGACCGCGATCCGCGGATCGGTGCGATCGTGGCGCACGCCCCGGTCGAGCGCGGTGCCGCGGTCGAGGCCGAGCTCGACGCCCTCGCCGCGCTGCCGGCGCTGCGCGGCATCCGTCGGCTGATCCAGGACGAGCCCGACCCCGCCTTCTGCCTCGCTCCCGACTTCGTGGAAGGGGTGCGTCGGGTCGGCGCACGCGGCCTCGTCTTCGAGCTCTGCCTCAAGGCCGGGCGCGGCCAGCTCGGCCCCGCCGGCGAGCTCGTCCGCCGCTGCCCCGAGACCCGCTTCGTCCTCGACCATCTGGGCAAACCGCCGATCGCCACGGGCGAGCTCGACCCCTGGCGGCAGGAGCTCGCGGCCATCGCCCGCTGCCCCAACGTCGTCTGCAAGATCTCGGGGCTGATCACCGAGGCCGACCCGGAGCGCTGGACCCGGGCGGAGCTCCGCCCCTGTCTCGAGCACGCCTTCGCCTGCTTCGGCCCCGAGCGCGTGCTGTACGGCAGCGATTGGCCGGTGAGCAGCAAGACCCACCTCTACACCACCTGGGTGGCGATCCTGGACGAGTTCCTCGCGGGCTGCGACGCCGAGGCGCGCGAGCGCTTCTGGCGCGGCAACGCCCGCGCCCTCTACCGGCTCTGACCACGAGCTCCGATCTCCGGCTGCCGAGCGCCGCCGCGAGGCCCGCGCGGTGGCGGACCCCCCCTCCCTCCGCGTCGCGAGACGGCCCGGCGGCCTCGCCCGAGGCTCCGGCCTCGGCTAGTTTCCCGCCCGGTCTTCGCGAGGGAGGCGTCGATGGAGGAAGCGCTGCCGCGGCGGCGGGTCGGGCGGACCGGTCTCGAGGTCACGGTGCTCGGGCTCGGCGGTGCGCCCCTGGGTGATCTCTACGAGAAGATCCCGGATCCGCGCGCCTGGGCGACGATCGAGGCGGCGTGGGAGGCGGGGATCCGGCTGTTCGACACGGCACCCCTCTACGGCCACGGGCTCAGCGAGCACCGGATGGGCGAGGTGCTGCGCTCCAAGCCGCGCGATGCTTTCGTCCTCGCGACCAAGGTCGGCCGCCTGCTCGAGCCCGCCGATCCGCGGACGATCGACCGCGGCCAGTGGGCCGGCGGGCTCGCCATGCGCTGGCGCTTCGACTACTCGGCCGCGGGGGTGCGCCGCTCGATCGAGGACAGCCTCCAGAGGCTCGGCCTCGAGCGGATCGACATCGTCTTCGTCCACGATCTCGATCCCTGGTGGTGCCCCACGCCCGAGGTCTTCGAGGAACGTTTCCGCGAGCTGATGGCGGGTGGTTGGCGGGTCCTGAGCGATCTGCGTGCGGCGGGCACGATCCGCGCCATCGGCCTCGGGGTCAACGCGGTCGCCCCCTGCCTCCGGCTCGCCCGCGAGGCCGATCCCGACGTCTTCCTGCTCGCCGGCCGCTACACGCTCCTCGAGCAGGGCGGCCTCGACGATCTCCTGCCGCTCGCCCGCGCCAAAGGTTTCTCCATCCTGCTGGGCGGTCCCTACAATTCCGGCATCCTCGCGACCGGTGCGGTGCCCGGCGCGCGCTACGACTACAAGCCCGCCCCTCCCGAGATCCTGGAGCGCGTGCGGCGGATCGAGGCCGTTTGTGCCCGCCACGCGGTGCCGCTCAAGGCCGCGGCCATCCGCTTCCCCTTGGGTCTCGACCGGGTGGCGGCGATCGTCCCGGGTGCCGTCCGGCCCGAGGAGGTGCAGGAGAACCGGCGCCTCGTCACCCTTCCGATCCCGCGCGCCTTCTGGGAGGAGCTCGTGGCCGAGGGGCTCCTCGCCGAAGGCTGCCCCTTGCCGCTCTGAGCGCTCGGGCGCGGGGGGGCCCGCCCGGTCGCGCAGGGCGCGCGCTGCCGAGAAGAGACCCGGTCGGCCGAGGAAGAAAAAGGCCCGCGCGTGCCGGAGAAGGGCCCGCGCGGGCCGCAAGGATGTCTCAGCCCTCAGCGCTCTCGTCTCTAGGGTCGGAGATCCGTCCGGTCTGTGGTGTTCCGCACAGGTCTCGGCTGCCCCTGCGCCTATAGCCGGAAGCGGGTCCGGTCACGCCCGCGGCCGGGCCCGGGGAGAGGCGATAGGGGCCGACGGCCGGCCTTCGGAGGCAGGGCCGCCGCCGGCCGAGGAGGACCCGATCATGGCCCTGTCCGAACGCGACCTCGCGATCGTCCAGCTCGGCGTCGATTCGCTCACCCGGACGATCGGCGAACTCGGCCTGACACTCTTGATCGAGCAGGATTTCGACGGGCTCGCCGCGTTCCTCCGGGCGCGCGGCGGCTTCGTCAATCCGAGCTTCGATCCGGCCTCGAGCCGGCTCGGTTGGCGCGATTTCTGGGTGCATCTGTTGGACCCGGCGGGTCGCTCGATCGGCTGCAGTGCCGAGAAGGTGATCGAAACCGAGGACTTCATGGAGGAGGTGGCGACCGGTCGGATCTGGTACGAGGGCGGCTTCGCGAGCCGCGGCGGACCGCCTCGCATCGAGGTCGTGCAGCCGAGCGTGCGGCTCTCCGGCACGCTCAGCCACTCGGGCTCGACCTGGGTCGATCCCGCCTGGCGCGGCCAGGGCCTCGCCATGCTCATGACCCGGCTCTCGCGGGCACTGTCCTTCCGCAATCACGGCGTCGCGGCCAATACCGGCTTCGTCCGCCACAGCCTGTACGTGACGCCGGTGCCGACCGAGAGCTACGGCTACGCCCATGTCGAGAAGTGTCTCGACGGCTTCTTTCCTCCTCAGAACGGACCGGAGGTACTCTATCTCTGCTGGATCACGGACACCGAGTTCGTCCGTTCGGTCGAAGCGCTGCCCGAGCATTCCCGCCATCCCGTGCCGCTCGGCCGGGCCGAGGCGCCGCCGCGCCGCCCCGAGCCGGTCCGCGCGTCGGGTTGAGGGCTCTTCCCGGCGAGGGTGAACGGGGCACGGCATCGGGTTACGACCGGACCGCGAAGTCGTTTGGTTAACAAAAGGTTATCGCCGAGAACGGGTCCGCCGCGCTGGTCGCGGCCTCGACTCCCGGCGGGACCGGCGGTGGGCGCGAGCCCCCGCCGCGTTCCGCGGAGCCCAAGGAGGACCCGCCCCGTGTCGTCGTCCAACGCCTCTCCGGTCTCGCTCCAGGACGGGATCGACGCCCTCACGGACGCCGTCGCCCGCCTCGGCCTCACCCTCGTGATCGAGCGCGACTTCGACCGCCTGGTCCGCTTCCTCGAATCCCGGGGCAGCTTCGCCAATCCGAGCTTCGACCCGCGCAGAAGCCGCCTCGGCCCCGAGGATTTCTGGCTCGCCGCGGTCGAACCCGACGGCTCGATCGTGGCGTCGAGTGCGGAGAAAGTGATCGAGACCGAAGACCTCATGGAGGAGGTGGCCACCGGCCGGATCTGGTACGAGGGCGGCTTCGCCCGCAGCTTCGGTGTCGAGCGGATCGCCACGATCGCGGTCTCGACGCGCCTGTCCGGCCGCCTCAGCCATTCCGGCTCCACCTACGTCGTGCCGGCGCACCGCCGCTCCGGCCTGGCCATGTTCCTGCCCTGGCTGTCGCGAGCGCTCTCCTTCCGCAACGCAGGCTGCCTCGCCAATACGGGCTTCGTGCGCCAGAGCCTCGCCGACACGCCCGTGCCGGTGCGCTCCTACGGCTACGCTCATGTCGAGAAATGCCTCGACGGCTGGTTCCCGCCGCAGGGCGGTTCGGAGATCCTGTATCTCTGCTGGATCACCGCCGAAGAGTTCCACGCCAAGCTCGCGACCCTGCCCGAGCACCCCCGCCATCCGGTGCCGCTGCCGGCAGCGCGTCGCCTCCGTCCGGTCCCGGTCCCGGCGCGCGTGGCTCCGGCCGGCTGAGCCCGGTTCCTGCCGCCGGGAGCGGCCCGCTCTCGACGAGCCGGCAGAGCTGCAGGAGCTCCTTGACCCGCACCCCGTCGTCGGCGGTCGGCAGCAGGAGCTGGCGCCAGCGCTCGACCGCGAGCGGTCCGCGCACCACGAACTCCTGCACCAACGCCGAGCCCGTGAAACGGACGGTCCGCTGATCCTCGCGCAACAGCTCGCCGAGCGTACGTCTCGCCGCTTCGGGGTGAACCGCCTCGGCGGTCGCGAGCGCCTCGAGCCGGCCGAGCGGGGCCGGCTCGCGCGGGCCCGGCGGCGCCAGCCACTCGGCTTCCGGCAGCAGGAGCCGGAGCTGTGGGGTATCGAGCGCGCAGCGGGGCGGCAGGAGGCCGTCGATCCGCCGCTCCATCCAGGCCCGCAGCGCGACCTCGAGGGCCGGGTCGGCACCGTCGATCGCGGCGAGCGGCAGCGGGCGCTTGGCGAGCCAGACGAGCGCGGGCATCGGGTCTCCCGAGGAGGCCGCCGGGTCGGGGGGCCCGGCCGGTCCGGCCCGGCTTCCGCCCCTCGGCGACGCGCCCATCATCGCCCTCGAGCGTAAACGGCCCGCCAAGGCCCGCCCGGGACGCTTTCGACCGCGCACTCCGGTACCAACGATCCGGGTCCCGAGGGGTCAGCCGCCGACCTGGAACAGGCGCGCCCGCTCGGCGTCGACCTGCCGTTCCGCCTGGGCCAGGGCCCGCTCCCAGGCCTCCAGCCACTCGCGCCCGTACTTCTCGACGAACCAGGCCTTGGCCGCCTCGCGCCCGGGCAAAAGTTTCGCCTTCTCCTCGGGGGCAAGGACCCGGATCGTCCCGCCGTCCTTGACGAACTGCTCGTAGGCCCGGCTCTCGAAGGCCTTGTTGAAGTCGACCTGGACCCGCGCCATCTGCTCCACCCCGTCCGCGACCAGGATCTGCAGGTCCTTGGGCAGAGAACGGAACCAGGCCTCGCTCATCCAATAGAAGCCGTAGAGATACATGTGCTCGTCGATGACGACGTGCTTGACGACCTCGTGCAGCTTGTTCGGCACCACGTCGGTGATCGCGATGTTGAGGCCTTCGGCCACACCGGTGGCGAGCGAGGTGTAGACCTCGCCCCAGGGGATCGGCACCGGGTTGGCGCCGGCGCCGCGGACGAAGGTCACCTGGATCGGGCTGTCGACGATGCGGATCTTCATGCCGGCGAGATCGGCCGCCTTGAGCACCGGCTTCTTGGTGAAGAAGCTGCGCCAGCGGCCGGTGTTGCCCATCGCCACGAGCCGCACGTTGCCGGTCTTCTTGAGGACCGCGTCCCGGAGTTTCTCGAAGAACGGCCCGCGGCCGACCGCCTCGGCCACGAGATCGTCCCGGATCATGTAGGGAATGTCGGTGACCTGGAGTTCGGGAAAGAAGGCCGAGGCACCGCCCACCGAGGTGTGCGTGAGCTCGAGCGTGTTGAGCTGGACCTGCTCGAACAGCTCGCGGAACTGGCCGAGCTGACCAGCCGGGTAGATCTCGACCTTGATCCGGCCGCCCGAGCGGCTCTCGAGGAAGGACTTCAAGAATACGCCCGGCACGTGATCGTCCGAGTACTCCGTGGCCGGTCCGACATGGCCGTACTTCAAGGTGAACTGTTGGCCCGCGGCCGGCGCGGTCGAGGCCAGCCCGAGTGCGGCGAGCGAGGCCAGGAGGAGGTTGCGCATCGACGGTCTCCCTGATCGGGGGCGCGTGCCCCCTCGTTCAGTCGGCGAAACCGAAAAGGCGCGGCAGCGCCATCGACAGATCCGGAACGTAGGTGACGAGCATGAGGACGACGAACAGGACCAGATAGTGGGGCAGCATCTCCTTGGCGATCCGCTCGATCGGCTCACGGGCGATGCTCGAGGTCGCGAACAGGATGAGCCCGACGGGCGGGGTCGCGAGCCCGATCGAGAGGTTGATGCACATGATGATCGCGAAGTGGATCGGGTCGACCCCGAGCTGGGTCATGGTCGGCGCGAGCACCGGCCCGAGGATCAGGATGGCCGGGCCGGCGTCCATGAACATCCCGACGAACAAGAGGAACAGGTTGATCAGGAACAGGAGGGTGAGCGGGTCGCTGCCGAGCCCGAGCAAGGTGGCGGCGAGCTTGTTGGGCAGGCCCGACATGGTGGCGGCCCAGCCGAACACGCTCGCCGTGCCGATCACGAGCAGGATCGCCGCCGAGGCGATGCCGGAGCGGAGCAGGACCTGCGGCAGGTCCCGCAGGCTCAGCTGGCGATAGACGAGCATGCCCACCAAGAGGGCATAGACCACCGCCACGCCCGCGGCCTCGGTCGGTGTCACGATCCCGAGCAGGATCCCGCCCAAGATGATGACCGGGGCCATGAGCGGCAGCACCGCCCCGAGGCTCGCCGCGCCGAGCTCGCGTACCCCCACCCAGTGCTCCTTCTTGGGATAGTTGCGCCGGCGCGCCACCCAGTGGTTGGCGAGCATGAGGCCGGCGCAGACGACGAAGCCCGGCACGAATCCGCCGAGGAAGAGTGCCGCCACCGACTCGCCCATGGTGAAGGCGTAGACCACCATGATGATCGAGGGCGGGATGATCGGCCCCATCACCGCCGAGGCGGTGGTCACCGCGGCGGCGAAGGGACGCCCGTAGCCCTCCCGCTCCATCGCCGGGATCAGGATCGAACCCAGAGCCGAGGCGTCCGCCACGGCCGAACCCGAAAGCCCGCTGAAGAACATGCAGGCGAGCGTGTCGACCTGGGCGAGTCCGCCGCGCAGGTGTCCGACGAGCGCGTTCGAGAAGCGGATGATCCGCTCCGTGATGCCGCCGACGTTCATGAGCTCGCCGGCCAGGATGAAGAGCGGGATCGCGAGCAACGGGAACTGGTTGATCCCGGTGAACAGCTTCTGCGCCACGAGGGTGAGGAACTGGGCCCGGTCGGCCGCCAGAAACGCCGCCATGGGCGCGAGCGCCATGGCGAACACCACCGGCACCCCCAAGAGCACGAGGAGGAGGAACAGCCAGACGAACCCGGCACCGATCATCGCCGCTCCCGCCCGGGGCTCAATTCGCGCTCGCCATCGAATCGCCCGCCGCCGCGGGCGCGCGATGGCGCTCGGGAGCGAGCACGTACAGCCAGTGCCGGCCGGCGAGCTCGAGCGCCACGAGGCCGAGGACGGCGCTGCCGATCGGGATCGCCGCGAACACCCAGGCCATCGAGACGTCGCCGATCATCGCCATGACCTGGACCCTGCCGTTCCAGGCGAAGCGCGTCCCGTAGTGGACGAAGGCGGCCATCAGAGCCGCCACCACGAGCATCACGGTACCGAGCAGCGCGTGCCGGGCGCGGGGCGGCAGGGCGTTCGGCAGGATGTCGACGCCCACATGGCCGCCCGCGGGCAGCGCGAGCGGCGCGCCCGCGAAGGCGAGCCAGACCATCGCGTATTTGGCGACCTCCTCCGACCAGGAGAGCGCGTTGTCGAGACCGTAGCGCCAGATAACCGAGATCGCGATCACCACCGCGACGAGCGCGAGCAGCGCCACCGTCGCGACTCGACAGAGAACCAGAAGCGGCGCGTTGACACGGGCGAGAACGGCCACGAACCGCTCGAGCGCGCTCAGCATCGACCGGCGTCCATGCCCGGCCGCACCCGGCCGGCGCCATTCGGCAGCCGCATCGTTCGGGCTCCGAGGCCTCCCCGGAGCCGAGAGTGCGGGCGGCCCGGACGGGCGTCAAGAACGGCGGCAGGGGTCGGCCCGCCGGACGCCTGCCGCGAATTCGAGCAGCTGGTCGTCGGGCTCGAGCACCATTGCCCAAAAATTGGTCAGCCTCTTCGACCGTGGCGCCGCGCCGGCCGTTCTCGCGCCGCCGGCACGATTCTTGTTCCCGGCCGGAGCGGAACGGGCAGCGGGCCGACCGGAAGGCCGCCGCGGATGCAGGAGAAGAGGACGCCGATGAACCGCTGGCTGATGGTGACGATCAGCGCCCTGGGGGCAGGGCTCGCCGGTGCGGGGCCGGCCCTCGCCGCCGAGCCGACCCTCGACAAGGGCGACACCGCCTGGATGCTGACCTCGACCGCCCTCGTCTTGATGATGACGATCCCGGGTGTGGCCTTGTTCTACGGCGGCATGGTCCGCAAGAAGAACGTGCTCTCGGTGCTCATGCAGGTCTTCGCGATCTGCTGTGTGGTCTCGCTCGTCTGGATGGTGGCCGGCTACAGCCTCGCCTTCACCGACGGCGGTCCCTATCTCGGCGATCTCTCCAAGATGTTCCTCGCCGGTATCGGCAGGGAATCGCTTTCCGGAACCATGCCGGAAAGCGTCTTCATGATGTTCCAGATGACCTTCGCAATCATCACCCCCGCTCTCATCGTCGGAGCTTTCGTAGACCGCATGAAGTTCGGGGCGATGCTTTTGTTCACGATCCTCTGGTCACTCCTGGTCTACTCCCCAATCGCGCACTGGGTCTGGGCGGTCAACACGGGATTCTTGGCCAGAGACGGCGTGCTCGACTTCGCGGGCGGGACGGTCGTCCACATCAACGCCGGCATCGCCGGGCTCGTGACCTGCCTCGTGCTCGGCCAGCGGATCGGCTACCGCACCGAGCCCATGGCGCCGCACAATCTCGTGCTGACGGTGACCGGCGCCTCGCTGCTCTGGGTCGGCTGGTTCGGCTTCAATGCCGGTTCGGCGGTGGCCGCCGACGGTCGCGCCGGCATGGCCATGGCCGTCACGCACATCGCCACCGCCGCGGCGGCGATCGCCTGGATGCTCGCCGAGTGGGTGGCCAAGGGCAAGCCCTCGGTCCTGGGCATCGCCTCGGGTGCCGTGGCGGGCCTCGTCGCGATCACCCCGGCCTCGGGGTTCGTCCTGCCGAACGGCGCCCTGGTGATCGGTCTCGTCGCCGGTCTCGTCTGCTTCTGGGCCTCGATCTACCTCAAGAATTGGCTCGGCTACGACGACAGTCTCGACGTCTTCGGCGTGCACGGCGTGGGTGGCATCGTCGGGGCCGTGCTCACGGGTGTGTTCGCGGTCGAGGCGGTGGGTGGCGTACCCGGCCTCCTCGAGGGCAACGCCGCCCAGGTCTGGATCCAGATCAAGGGGATCGTCTGGACGATCGCCTGGTGCGCCGTCGCCACCTTCGTGATCCTCGTGATCGTCAAGGCGATCGTCGGCCTCAGGGTCGACCGCGACAGCGAGCGCGAGGGCCTCGACCTCGCGCTGCACGGCGAGGCGGTCCAGTGACCCCCTTCTTCACCGAGCCTCCCTCCACTCGACCGCCCGGTCCGCCGGGCGGTCTTTTCCTCCTTCGGGTCGCGCGCGGGCGCGGCTCGACCCGCCTTCACACCGGCTGAGGGCCGTGCTTTTCTCTCGGCTCCGAGATCCCGCGGGCGAGCGGGACGCTGATCAGGGGAGCGAGCGAGATGGCGACCGTGCTGCGGCCCGATCCGACTTTCTACCCGAGCCCGAGGCTCGCGACCAAGGCGCCGCCCGAGACCTTCGCCTATGTCGTCGCCTTCGACCCGAACCGGGCGCTGCCCGACCGGCTCGCGGTGGTCGACGTCGATCCGGCCTCGGCCAGCTACGGGCGCATCCTGCACGAGGCCGAGGCCAGTGCCGCGGGCGACGAATTCCACCATTTCGGTTGGAACGCCTGCAGCTCGCATCTGTGTCCGAACGCGCCGCACCCGCACGTCGAGCGGCGCTATCTCCTGGTTCCGGGCCTGCGCTCCTCGCGTATCCACGTCTTCGATACGAAACCGGATCCCAAGCGACCGCGGCTCGTCCACGTGATCCAGCCCGAGGAAATCGCCGAGCGCGCCGGCTATTCGCGGCCCCACACCGTCCATTGCGGACCCGAGGGCATCTATGTGTCGGCCCTCGGCAACGGCCAGGGCAAGGGTCCGGGTGGCGTCTTCCTCGTGGATCCCGAGAGCTTCACCGTCCTCGGCCGCTTCGAGATCGATCGCGGACCACAATACTTCGCCTACGACTTCTGGTGGCATCTCGGTCACGACACCCTCGTGACCAGTGAATGGGGCACGCCCGACATGGTCGAGGACGGTCTCGTCCCCGATCTGATCCTGGGTGCCAAATACGGCCGCCGGCTGCACTTCTTCGACCTGCACAAGCGCCGGCACCTGCAGGAGATCGATTTCGGCGACAAGTACCAGCTCGTCTTCGAGCTCCGCCCGGCGCACGACCCGACCAAGGCTTACGGCTTCGTCAACTGCGTCCTCTCCCTCGAGGACCTGTCCTCCTCGATCTGGCTCTGGTACCGCGAAAACGGTCGCTGGGCCGTGCGCAAGGTGATCACCGTCCCGGCCGAGCCGGCCGATCCCGATCTCCTGCCGCCCGTTCTCAAGCCCTTCAAGGCCGTGCCGCCGCTCGTGACCGACATCGACCTCTCGGTCGACGACCGCTTCCTCTACCTCTCCTGCTGGGGCACGGGGCAGTTCCTGCAATACGACGTCTCCGATCCTTCGAACCCCAAGCTCACGGGCGAGCTCCGGATCGGCGGCATCGCGAGCCGGGCGCCGCACCCCGCCGATCCCGCACGGCCCTTGAACGGCGGGCCGCAGATGGTGGAGGTGAGCCGCGACGGCCGGCGGATCTACTTCACGAACTCGCTCTACGGGGCGGTCGATCCGCAGTTCTACCCGGACGGTATCGAGGGCTGGATGGTGAAGGTCGAAGCCGACCCGGCGGGTGGCATGCGCTTCGATCCGCGCTTCTTCCTCAGCTGGCCCGGACCGCATCGGCCGCACCAGATCCGCCTCGAGGGGGGCGACGCCTCCTCCGACTCCTACTGCTATCCGTCGTGAGGCGACGGAGAAGGCAGCGCCGGAACCGCGGCCCGCGGGTGCCTCCGGGAGCGTGAGCGAAGAGTTCGCGCCCTGGCTCCTGGTCGCGGGGCTCGGCGCCTTTCACGGCCTCAACCCGGCCATGGGCTGGCTCTTCGCCGTGGCGCTCGGCCTGCACCGCGGCTCGGGCCGCACCGTCGTTTGGGCGATGGTGCCGATCGCCCTCGGCCACGCGCTCTCGGTCGGGGCCACCCTTCTCGTCTTCCTCGCCCTCGGCACCGTACTGGAGCTCGCCTTCCTGCGAAGGCTTTCGGGCGGGCTCCTCCTCGCCTGGGCCGTTTGGGTCTTCCGCCGCGGCCATCCCCGGCGGGTGCGGGTCGGCATGACCACCGGGGGAGCCGGGCTCCTCCTCTGGTCCTTCACCATGGCGAGCGCACACGGGGCGGGGCTCATGCTCCTGCCCGCCCTCGTGCCGATCTGCTTCGCCGATCCGAGCGGTGTGTCGCCTCGTCTCGCGACGACGAGCGCGCGCGCCCTGCTCGTGGTGTTGGTCCACGGCGGGGCGATGCTCGCCGTCACCGCCTTCCTGGCGCTCCTCGTCTACCGGATCCTGGGGGTCGCGGTGCTGCGCAAGGCCTGGATCAACCTCGATCTCCTCTGGGCGATCGCCTTGGCCGCGACCGGCTTCTGGCTGCTCCTGGCCTGAACGCGCAGCCCGCCTCGAGGCGCGCGCGGCTGTCCTGTCGGTGTCGTTCTCCTATCGACCCGCCCCAACGAAATCGATCTTCGTGCGCGAAGCCTCGACGCCGATCCTGGAGACGCCGCTTCGAACGTCACGCGTTTCGCCGACGAGCAATCGTCGGACGTGTTTCACGTCCTCGATGGCCGACAAAGGCGCACCTCGCTCGTTCGTGGGTCGAGAGACACGTTGGATCCGGGTCTACTACAAGGGCTCCGAGGAGCCGGACCGGAAAAAGCGCAACCGTCGAATGCGGGCCGATCTCGTTCTCGATCGGCAGAAACGTGATGTCTATACGAGCGAATATATCGAGGACTCTCCCGATCCGGCGGAACTCGATCGCGCCGAGCGCCGATCGGAAGCCGCGCGCATCAAAGGTTATTTCGAACGTATTCGCGCATACTCCATCCCGTTCGTCGTCATCGAGCCCGAAGTCGGTCTCGAGTCGATCTGCCGCGTATTCGAAACGATCAACTCGACGGGAACACGCCTCACCACCTTCGACCTCGCCGTCGCACGGTTCTTCCCGAAACCGGACCTCCGGGAGCTGATGGATGCGGCGAAAGAGCGTGCGCCGCTCCTCAGCCGTTACGATGTGGACGGCGATCGTATTCTGCAAATTGTTGCGATGGTTCGCGCCGACAAAGAAAATCGCGTCCCGGAGCCGTCTCGGAGCGAATTGCTGCGGCTGCCCGGCTCTTGGATCGAGCAAGAGTGGGACTTGGCGGTCGACTCCATGGTGCGCGCCTCGGAGTGGGCGTCCCGGAACGGCGCTCGGCCGGGAACGCTCCCCGACTTCGGTATCCTCGTTTCCCTGGCTGCTTTCATGCGGCTCTTTCCCGACGAGGACCGCAGGATCGACGAGGATCGGGGTGCTGCACTCGGGCGATGGTATTTCTCGCGTCTGTCGAGGCCCGGAGCACGGGCCGCCGCCAATTGGCTGATCGGAAGAGATTTCGTCGATCTCGTGCGGCACAAACGGGAAGGTTCGCCTCTCACCTTCGAGGAGGTCCGGCTATCGGAACAAGCGATCGTCGAGATGCCCGAGCAGGATAATCGCTTCAAAGCGCTTCAATGCATCATGGCGAGTAGCCTGAAGATGGACCTGTTAACGGGAAACGATTTGACGGGCGACGAGATCGAAGAACATCATATCTTTCCAAGATCACAGAGAGCATTTGATCCGAGAAGGCGCAAACTCTACGACTCGATCGCAAATCGTACACTAGTCCTGAAGAGCACAAATCGCGCCCTGAGCAATGAGCGACCAAGAGTTTATATCGAACGATTGATCAAGAGTGCGCGAGAGGCAGGCGTTGTCGAAGGCCTGCGCGCGAGATTGCGGGAGCACCTGATTCCCTGGTCCGAGTTCGTCGACGAACCGGGCTTCGCCGATCGTTTCGAAGAGCGGAACTTCGAGCAGTTCCTGCGGGATAGAGCCGGCCTGCTCCTCCAGAAGGTGAGAGAGACCATCGGGGAGTCGTTGCTGATTCGGGGCGATGTCGGCCCGGAGGCCGAGGAGGGCGAGGTCGAAGAGTGAATCGGCGCTGCGGGAGCCGAGGGAGCGCTCGGCGCGGCGTCACGAGGCCGCGCCGCGCTCCTCGCCCCGCCCGGCGCCCCGGTTGGCGATCCCGAGCGCGTAGATCGGGAACTGCGGCAGGAGGAGAAAGCCGGTCTCCTCGACCGGCGGGGCACCTTCGGGCCGGGTCATGCGCGAGCCGGCCGCGGCTCACGAACGAGAATCGACCGCCTCCGGTCGGGAGCTCGCTCGTCGCCCGTGCGAGCCTCGGGAGCGTCGCGACGGACGCTCGCCCCCGCGTCCGGGCCGCGCAGAGAAGGCGGCACGGATCCGGCCCGGCTGCCCAGCGAGCCCGAGGGCGGTTACGTCACGATCCCGACCATGTTCCGCGGTGCCGGCCTCGCAGCCGTTCGACGCCGCGTCCTTTGGCCGATCGAGCACGGTCTCGACGGCCGCTCCGCAACCTTCCTCGCGGCCGGTGCGGCCGGCGACTTCGCGACGATCGGCTTCGAGGAGCGCTGCGTGGTCGCCGAAGCGATGGTCGAGGCTGGGACGACCATCTCGACGAGCTCTGCACGGAGCTCGCAGGCCTGCCCTCGAGCCGTGGCCGGCCACCTGCCCGCGACATCCGCCCGGTCTACCGCGAACGCTGCCCGCGGATGCCGATCCGCGCCGGCTGCTCGCGCGTCCGGCCGGCCGAGCCGTGAGCGAGTCCCGCTCCTTCGCGGCCGTCTCGGGCCTTCGGGCTGCGCCAAGAGCACCCTTCTGCCGGTGATCCGGGACTCGTCGCGGTCTCCGCCGGAGGGATCGCGATCGACGGTCGGCCGGTCGCCCGGCCGCGGACCGAGATCGGCATCGTCTTCCGGTCGCCGGTCCTGGTCGATCGGCGCGACCTGCTCGGCAACGTCCTCCTGCAGGCCGATCTGCGCGGTCTCGACCGGTCCCTTCGTCCACGACCCGCCGCTCGTGTCGATGGACGAGCCGCTCGGCGCGCTCGATGCCATGACCGGCGAGCAGCTCCAGGCCGATCTCGAGCGGCTCTGGATCCGCCCGGGCAAGACCGTGATCCTGGTCACGCACGCGATCGAGGAAGCGGTGCAGCTCGCCGGCCGGTGATCGTGCTCTCGCCGCGAGCCGGCGGGATCGTCCGCGATCTCGAGGTCGCCCTGCCGCGGCCACGCGGCCTCGAGGCCTGCGAGCCCGCCTTCCACGCGCTCGTGGCCGAGATCAGGCGGATCTGCCAGGGCTGCGGCTTCCTCCGAGCCGCCCCGTGTGGCTCCGCTCGCGACCGCCGCACGCCTGCCTCTCGCCCTCGATCGCGCGACGGGGCGGCTCTTCGCGCTCGCCTTCTTCGCCGCCTGGGAAGCCCGCGGTCCACCTCCTCGAGGCGCCGCTCTTCATCGCCCCGCGACCCTCCTCCGTGCTCTGGCGGCTCTGACGCGACCCGCCGCAGCTCTTCGTCGGGATCAAGGGTGCCGCCGTGGACGCCACGGTCGGCGCCACCACCGCCGAACCCAGATCGCGGCGATTCCGCACTCGGCTACTCCATCCGGATCGCCACCGGCGATCCGGATGGATCTCGCCTTCGCCGTCATCCTCGCGCTCGTGGCCCTCGGGCTCGCCGTTCGGCCTCGTCTTGCTGGTCGAGCGGCCCTCGATCCCCTGGCCCGCGAGCCGGCGCGTCCGGCCCGGCGCGAGCACGCCGGCCCGAGCCGCTCCCTCGAGGAGCGAGCTCGACCCATCGCCCGCCGCGCCGGCTGGATCGGACCGCCGCCTCGACGAACGCCACCCCGGCCAACCCCTCCTCGACCCCGGGCAGCGGTCCGATCCCCGGGTCCGGCGCGCGACCCTCGATGCGGGCCAGGATCGCTTCCGCCGCCTCGCGGTAGAGTGTCGCGAAGCCCTCGAGATAGCCCTCGGGATGGCCTGCCGGGATCCGGCTCGCCCGCACCGCCGCCGGGTGCGCGCCCGGTCCCGCCCGGCGGATCACCCGCGGCGGCACGCCGAGCGGCGCGAAGCGCAGGGTCTCGGGCTCCTCCTGGGCCCATTCGAGCCCGGCCTTCTCGCCGTAGACCCGGAGCCTCAGGCCGTTGGCGTTGCCCGGCGCCACCTGGCTCGCCCAGAGCATGCCGCGGGCGCCGCCGGCGAACCGCAAGAGCAGGTGCGCATTGTCGTCGAGCGGTCGGCCAGGGACGAAGGTCTGGAGATCCGCCGCCACCGCCTCGATCGCGAGGCCCGTGACGAAACTCGCGAGGTTCGCGGCATGGGTGCCGATGTCGCCCGTGCAGCCGGCGGGGCCGGCGCGGGCCGGATCGGTGCGCCATTCGGCCTGCTTGTGGCCGGCCCGCTCGAGCGGCGTGGCGAGCCAGTCCTGGGCGTATTCGACCTGGACCACCCGGATCGGTCCGACCAGCCCCTCGGCCACCACGGCCCGCGCCTGCCGCACCATCGGATAGCCCGTGTAGTTGTGGGTCAGCACGAAGACCAGGCCCGAGCGGGCGACGGCCTCGTGCAGCCGTCGCGCCTCGCGCAGCGAGGTCGTGAGCGGCTTGTCGCAGATCACGTGGATGCCGCGCCGCAGGAAGGCACGCGCCACGGGCGCGTGCAGATGATTGGGGGCGACGATCGCGACCGCCTCGATACCACGCGAAAGCCGCGCCTCGCGCCGCGCCATTTCCTCGAAGTCGGTGTAGGTCCGGTCCGGGGCGAGGCCGAGCTCCGCGGCCGAGCTCCGGGCCCGCTCCGGATAGCTCGCGAGGCAGCCGGCCACGAGCTCGAAGCGGTCGTCGAGCCGGGCCGCCATCCGATGCACCGCGCCGATGAAGGCACCCTGCCCGCCGCCCACCGTGCCGAGTCGGATCCGCCGCGGTCCGCCGCCCGGCAGCTCGGATGCGCGCACCATCGCGGTGGCCTCCTCACCCGCGCTCGAGGCCGAGCCGGCGGCGCACCGAGGCCCGGTTCTCTGCCCCGGCCGCGAAGTCGTCGAAGCTCCGCTCGGCCGGCCGGATGATGTGCCGGGCGATGAACTCCGCTCCCTCGCGCGCGCCGTCCTCGGGATGCTTCAGGCAACATTCCCATTCGAGCACCGCCCAGCCGCCGTAGTCGTACTGGGTGAGCTTCGAGAACACGCCCACGAAATCGACCTGGCCATCGCCCAGGGAGCGGAACCGGCCCGCTCGCTCGGCCCAGCCGGAGAAGCCCGAATAGACCCCCTGCCGGCCGGTCGGGTTCAGCTCCGCGTCCTTGACGTGAAAGGCCTTGATCCGCTCGTGGTAGATGTCGATAAAGGCGAGATAATCGAGCGCCTGCAGGACGAAGTGGGAGGGATCGTAGTTGATGCAACAGCGCGGGTGGTCGCCGACCGCGGCGAGGAAGCGCTCGAAGCTCGTGCCGTCCATCAGATCCTCGCCCGGGTGGAGCTCGAAGCAGACGTCGACGCCCGCGGCATCGAACCGGTCGAGAATCGGCCGCCAACGTCGGGCGAGCTCGGCGAAGGCCTCCTCGACGAGCCCCCCGGGACGCGGCGGCCAGGGATAGAGATAGGGCCAGGCGAGTGCCCCGCTGAAGGTCACGTGCGCGGAAAGCCCGAGCCGGCGGGAGGCCTCGGCGGCGAGGCCGAGCTGGCGGACGGCCCAATCCCGGCGAGCGCTCGGGTCGCCGCGCAGCGCGGGCGGGGCGAAGGCGTCGAAGGCCTCGTCGTAGGCCGGGTGGACGGCGACCAGCTGGCCCTGCAGATGCGTGCTGAGCTCGGTGATCGAGAGCCCGTGCCGGTCGACGGTCTCGCGGATCTCCGCGCAATAGGCCTCGCTCGTGGCGGCCCGTTCGAGGTCGAACAGGCGCCCGTCCCAGGTCGGGATCTGCACACCCGTATAGCCGAGCCCGGCGGCCCAGCCGCAGATCGTATCGAGATCGTCGAAGGGCGGTCGATCCCCCGCGAACTGGGCGAGGAAAATGCCGGCTCCCCGGATCTGCCGCATCGCCGCCTCCCCACGCTCGGACCTCGGACCGGCCGCAGCCGCTGGCCGACCACCGGCTCCGCCCGGCGCCATGCGCGCCGCGGCGCTCGAGAGTGCGGGCCGGCGGCCCACCTTTGCGCGACGGTAGACCAAAGACGGCCCCGGCGTCAGCGGTGGCCGAGATCGGCGAGGCAGCATCCGGCGTCGTACGATTCTCGCGGACGCGGCCGCCACGACCGTCCGGTTCCGGCACGTCTTCGACCTCGAGACCGAGGTCTACGTGCGGGAGGGGGTCGAGTCCTTCGACGCCACCCGCAACGACGCCGAGATCGAGGAGCGGATCGTCCCGTTCGCCCGGTACCGCACCGGCTCGTCCGCGCGGTCGCCTCCGGCGAAACGCCCGACATCCGCTGCATCGACGATCCCGACACGACGAGCTTCGCCTCCCGGGAGGCCCTTCTCGACCTCTCCGAGCGGATCGCCGCCTCGGGCGACGTCTCGAAGGACGTCTGTCTCCCCGGCCCCTGCTCGACCGTGCCGTGGCCCGGCGGGATCGACGGCGTGCCGCGCGACAGCGACACGACGCCGTCTGCTGCGACGAGGACCCGCTGAAGGCGTCCGGGCTCGCGCCGGAACCTCCGCCCGCCACCCGGGTCGATCTCGCTGCCGCGGCGAAGAAGCCGGCCTCGGCCGACAAGCGCGTCTTCGGCCTCCTCTTCTCCGCCCGCCAGGCCGAGGACGCGACCTTCCGGTGGCTGCCTCTCCTCCAACGGAACGGCGGCGACATCGGCCGGCTGGACGCCCCCGAGGCGGTCGAGGCGCCCGACAACTGGGTCTCCTACATCGTCTCCGAGACCACGAGCCCCGACGTGCTCACCTTCGACCGGTCGCAGTGCGTCGACCGCTCGATCGCCGGCAATGCGGGGATGGCGATCTCCGAGCCCCGGGACACACCGCGCGTCCACGACGACGCCGAGTGCGCCCGGGGCGCGGCGCTGTTGCCCGTGAACCACGAGAACATCCGCGCCTCGGCGCCGGGCGGCTGGAACCGGTGCGTCCCGGCCGCATCGAAACAGCCCGATCTCGCCTGGGACGTCGGCCGATGGACGATCCGCTCCGACCAGTCGGCCAACGCCCGCAAGTCCGGCCGGCTGCCGCCGCGCACCTACACCGAGATCGAGAACCCGCTCGATCCCGAGGCCTTCGAGACCTGTTCCGAACGGATGAAGAGCACGCGCGCCCACGGGCCGCGTCACCGAGTGGCCCGCGATCTCGCGCTCGATCCGGCTCGCGATCCAGAAGGCCGTGACCCGGCAGACGAGCTCGGCCGAGGCATCGAGGGCAATGGCCGCCGAGGTCGGCCGGATCCTCGCCGAACCCCCCTCCGATCGCGGCGGGGGCGACGGCCGACGACGCCGTGCGCCGCCGGCCCGGCTCGGCGGTCGAGCGGGCGGCCGATTCGCCCGCCCTCTACGGTGCGCTGGTCGGTCTCGCGCTCGCCTCCCTCCTGGCCTCCGTCGGCGACCCCTGGCCTACGACCGCCCGACGGGCTTCGAGGAGGTGACGGTCACGACGATGGCGCGCTTCGACCGGCCCTTCGTGGGCACGGCCGAACTCGAGGCCGTCTTCGCCGACCCGCCTTTCCCGCGGGTCCTCGAAAACGCGCTCGTCTTCACGATCGTCTGCGTGCTCGCCCTGGAGGCGCTCGGCTTCGCCCTCGCCCTCTTCTTCGGCCCGACTTTCCCGGGTGCGGTCTGGTTCGGCGGCGTCGTCGTGGCGGGCTGGATCCTGCCGTTCCTGATCGTCGGCGCCGTCTTCGAACGGCTCTACGCCACCCGTGGCGGGCTCATCAACGAGGCGCCGCGCGGGCTCGGCCTCCTCGCCCGCCCGGTCGACTGGTTCTGGAGCCCCGAGCATTCGCTCGTCCCGATCGTCCTCGCCGACATCTGGTACGGCACCCCCTTCGCCAGGATCCTGCTCGCGGCCGGGCTCGCCGGCCGGCCGAACGAGCTCTACGAGACGAGGGGGGGCGCCTCGGAGGTGGCGCGCCGGGCAGCGCTTCCGCCACGTCACCCTGCCGCTCGTCGAACCCACGCCCCTCGCGGTCCTCACGTTCTGCAGGATCGACACGCCGCGGCCCCCGACCCGCTGGTTTCGATGACCGGTGGCGAGCCCGCTTTCTCGAGCACGACCCTGCCGCTCCGGTCGTTCCTGTTCTCCTTCCGGCAATTCGGCTTCGTTGAAGATGCCGCGGTCGCGAGCCCGACGTTCGCCTTCGTGGTCGTGGCCGGCGCCCTCTGCGTCCGCTCGCCGACGAGCGAGGCCCGCCGCTGATGCACACGGGCCGAACCGCGCGTCGGTCCTGCACCGCGCTCGGCGCCGCCCTCGCTTCGCTCCGTCTCTGCCCGCTCTGTCGGACCTACGTCTCTTCGCTCGAAGGCGCGGCCGACCTCCCCGCGAGCCCGCCGACCCTCTGGCCCCAGGCGATCGACCTCTCGGGCTACCGGCTGGAGCTCCACGTGCGAGAACATCCCTCGCAACCCGCTCAACAGCCTCCGGATCTCGGCCGCGGTCACGGCCCTCGCCCCGGCATTCGCCGGCGGCTGCGCCTAGGCGACGGCCCGGCTGCGGTCGCGCTGGCCGATACCGTGGTCGAGCGCCTGGTCCAGCGCGTACGCGCCGGCATGGGCCTCGTCGTCCTCCATTCGGGCCACCACTCGAACATCTTCCGCCCGCTCATCGGCACCCCCTGCACGGTCGACCGGCGGGTCGCCGCGGACACGGAGCGGATGCGCGTCGTCGAGCCCGAGCACCCGATCTGCCGAGGCCTCGACCGCTACCTCGAGATCCCCCGCGAGGAGACGTACGGAGAGGTGTTCGAGGTCCCCGAGCCCGAGGAGGTCTCGATGATCTCCGGGTTCGCCGGCGGGGAGGTCTTCCGCTCGGCGCTCACCTGGACCCGTGGACGCGGCGAGATCTTCTGTTTCCGCGCCGGGCACGAGACCTACCCGACCTACCGGATTCCCGCGGTGCAGGCGGTGATCGCCCGCGGCTGCCATCGGGCCGCACCGGCCGTGCCGCCGGGGGCGCCACCGCAGAACATCCACCGCGAGCCGATCGAGCGCCTGCGCCGGGCCCCGCGGTCGCCGGCGAGGCCCGCTTCAGAGCAGCGTCCGCTCGGCGAGCCACCAGAGACCGAGGGCCGCGAGCAAGGCCGAAAGCCCGTGGACGAACACGGCCGGTCGACCGCTCTCGCCCACGGGATGCGGCCAGAGCCGATCGACCGCGAAGAGCGTCGGCATCGCCACGGCGACGAGCGCGAGCTGGCCCGCCTCGACCCCGAGGTTGAAGGCGAGGAGTGCCAGGGCGAGGGCCTCCTGCGGTAGCCCGTACTCCTGCAGCGCGTTCGCGAAGCCGAGCCCGTGCACGAGACCCAACAGGAGCGCCACCTTCCAGCGCCGGTCGACCTCGCGCGAAAGGAAATTCTCGACCCCGACCCAGACCACGGTCAGGGCCACGAGCGGGTCGACCAGGCGCATCGGCACCCGCACGAGGTCGAGCGCGCCGAGCGTGAGCGTGAGTGCGTGCGCGAGCGTGAAGGCCGTCACCACCTTCACGATCCCCATGGGCCGGCGGGCCCAGAGCAGGAGACCCAGAAGGAACGCCAGATGGTCGGCACCCGCCAGGATGTGCTCGATCCCGGCGAGGAGATAGGCGCGGGCGACCGCGAGCCGGTCGACCGGGCTCGAGAGCGGCACCCGCTCTGCACCGTCGCGCAGCACCACGTCGACCATGTCGTCGCCGCGGAAGATCCGCACATGCTGGACGAAGCGCGGGTCTTGCCCGGCCAGGAGCCGGCTCTCGAGCTCGAGCGACCCCGCCCGCTCGCCGCAGGGAAAGTCGAGCCGGACCTGCACCACGTGCCCGCGGGTCGAGATCTCGGCCGGCCCGGCCGGGCACCTCCGCCCCTCGACGAGCAGCGCGAGGCGGTCGGCGAGATAGGCAGCGAGCCGTGCGGCGAGCTCGGCCTGCCGTTCGGCCGGCACTTCCCGGGCCTCGCGATCGTAGAAGCGCCGGCCGAGCGCCACCTCCACATCCTCGGCGGCGAGCGCCAGCACGAGCCGAGTCGCCGCGGGCCCCGGCGTCACCTCTGCGAGGCTCGTGCCGAGCGGATGGGCGGCCGCCCCCCCGGCCGGGAGGAGCGCCGACAGCAGGATGAGCAGCCGAACCAGGACGAGCGAGGCGATCGGCATTCGGAGCCCGTGGTCGAGGTCGCGAGCGACCGGCCGATCGGGCGCCGCCCGGCCCCGACCGTCAAGCACCCGGTCTTATGCGCCGAGCCGAAGCTTCCGGCGAGCGCTTCGCCGCCGCCCTCTGGCAGGTCCACGGCGAGGTCGAGCTCGCCGCCATCGAGGTGACCTTTGCTGGCATCCGCCTGCCGGGGAGGAGGACGATGGCGGCCGCCTTTCGGCCGAGATCGAGTCCGCCCTCGAGGTTCCGCAGCGGGCCGCGGTGGCGGTCGACCGGCTCGCCCGGCCGGAGCCGCTGCGCTTCGCGCTCTCGACCGGCGGTGGGGCCGGAGCGCTGGTCGGCCCGGCGCTCGCGGCCCGTCTCTCGCGATGCGGCCGCGGCCGGGCCGCTCGAGCGGGTGATCGGCTCGTGATCGGCCGTCGCACGCTCCTCCCCGCGGGCCTGCCGCTCCTCCTGGGCGGCACGGCCGGTGCCGCGTTCCGAGCGGCGCGCGGCCGCGCCGCGCGCCCTCGCCGAGCGACGTGCTCGTCCGGGCCGACGGCAGCGTCCGGGTCCTCTCCTCCCGCGGCAACCGCCCGCTCCGCTACGCGAGCGGCGGCTTCGAGGAATTCCCGATCGAGGGCGAGAACGCCGGGCTCGGCGGGCTCGCCCCCGCACCGGACGGCGCGCTCTGGTTCGCCATGGCCCGCCCGAGGGCGCTCGGCCGACTGGCCGCCGGGCGGATCGAGATCTTCCGCCTACCGGGCGAGCGCGCGCTGCCCTTCGACGTCGCGGTCGATGCGGCGGGTGCCGTCCGGTACGCCGACATCACGGGCTTCGCCGGCCGGCTCGAGGGCGCATCCGTGATCGACCGAGTGCCCGTCCGGCCCCCGCCGCCGCGCGACCGCACCGGCCGGGCGGGTCCCGCCGCCCCGTTCGCCCCACCGTACCCCGGTGCGGCCCGGACGGCCGGTCGGCGGCCGGTCGGGCGTGCGCCGTCGACGCTGCCTCGCCCGTAGACCGTCGGCGCCCGCAGAAACTCGTTCGACCGGGTGCGGCTCTCGCCGCCTGCCGCAACGGGTCCGGGACGTCTCGCGGGGTGGCGGACTCGCCGCCCACGGCGGCGCCTCCACCACCGGCCTCGGGCCCGTACCGACCGGAGGGACGCCTTCGCGAAGCCGCGCCTTCGGACCTGGGCGAGGCCGTCGCCCATGGGGACCCGACGGCTCGTGCCCTCCGCCCCCGGCTCCCTCTCGCAGCGCCGAGGGCGACCGAGCCGGAGATGGCCGGTGCGATCCGGGACGGCGAGCCGGCCCCGTCCGCCGCCCGCCTTCGACCGGGAGGCCGGCTGCCCGCGGGGCGCGCTCCGTGTCCGCACGACGGGACCGCCGCCGAACGACAGCCGGCCGTGCGGACCTCGAGGCGGCGAGCCGGCCGAGGACCGGCTCCACCGGCCGACAGCGGCAGGGCTCACCGCCACTCGGGCCGGCGCGCGTCCCCCGCCACGGGCCCGATCTCTCCCGACTCGCCCCACGGTGTGCCGGACGAACGCGCCATCGACCGACGCCCGGCGCCGCGGATCACGGCGGTTCGACCGAGCGGGGAACGTGCGTGGTCGTCCGCCGAGCCGATCCCCGCCGGGTCCGTGTGGCTCGCCGGTCCCACGAGCTGCTCGACGCCGAGGCGAGCCTCCTTCGCGCGACAGCGGTCCGCGCGCATGGTCGGGGTACCCGGCGGCGGATCGGTCTCGCTCGCCGAGGCGCGGCGGCACCGCCGACAGCCCCCACGACATACGACGTCGCCTCGCCGGACGGACGCGCCGATGGCTGCTTGCCGTGGCCGCCCCGTACCGTCCCTCGGCTGACCGGTGCCGGCTCTCCGCGAAGGAGGCCGGCTCGGAGTCGCGACACCAAGAGGGGCCCGGAAGCCGTTCGAAGTCCGGCGAACGCGCGGCGGCGGCGCCGGCCTCTCGGGCCCATCCCGGGCCCGCTCGACGGCGCCTCGCCGAACGCGGTCGAGGAGACGGCCCGGCCCTCGTCCGGAGCACGATGCCGACCCCGATCGGTGGCCGGCGGCCCGGATTTCGAACCGGCCTCCCCGACGGACGGGACCCGGGCAGAGGGCGGCATCGCGCGACGGGCATCGCCCTGCCCGTCCGGCTCCGCCGAGTCCGGCAGTGGCTCGAACCGTCACCCGCCTGCTTCGTGCCCGGACACCCGGAGCGTGATCCCGACGGTCGAGAGCGGACCGTGCTCGGCCGGGACGGGCGATGGAGGCGGGCGAGCCGCCCGCCGCCGGGGCCGGCGGCGAGCCGGGCAGAAACGGCGCGATTTCCGCGGGCGGTGGTGCACGCCTTTCGGCGCGCCGCCATCCGCTCCGGAACCGCCGGAGGCCCCGCCGCCTCGGCTGCGCGAGACCGGGGCGCCGGCGAGAACCGACGAGCACAGCCGCTCGCGAGACCGGCGCGGGTCGGCCCGGATCGGCGAGAGGTTCCCGCAACACCACCCCTGCACCCGTGGTCGGGACCAGCGCCCCTCCGCCGACTTCGCGGCAACCACTCCCGGCCCGAGCCCGGCTCGATCCGTATGCCCCGGACGAGACCGATCCCGGCGGGGGGCCCCCGGTCGGCCCGCGCCGGCGGAAGGCACGCTGCCGGGCGGCCAGCCAGCCGATTCCATCGGGCCCGTCCCCGCCCGACCGCGGCGTGCCCGCACGACGGGACCGCCGCCGAACGATAGCCGGCCGGGCGGACCTCGAGGCGGCGATTCCGGAACCGACGCGGTCCACGGAGCTACCTCGGCGCGATCGGCTCTCACCTCGGCCGGTTCGCCCGTGTCGCTGGCAGTGCGTTCCGCGCCTCGCGCGACACCCGTCCGGGAGCGTATCTCCCGAAGGCCGGGGCCGGCCCCGTTCGCCGGAGAGGCCGGCCCGAGCCCGGCGAACGATCGTTCGCCGACATCGTCGTCGCGCCGCGCGGACGGACGTCGAAGGCTACGTGCATCGCCCGCCTCGTGCCGCCCTCGCGCCACCCGATCCGGGACCGCCCCGGGCCCGGCGGCGCGCGTCGAACCCACGCGAGAGCCCGGGCCACGTTCCGACGGCGGCGCAGCTTCGGCGCCGGCGCGGCGCCGGGCGAGTCGGCCCGTCGTGCCGGGACTCCTTCGCGCGCCGGGACGCCTTCCGAAGGGGCCGAGGCGAGCGCCCACCGATCGACACCGGGAAGCTCCTCGGCCCGCGCGCCGGATCCCGGCGAGCTCTCCGAGCCGGCCCGGTATCCACAGAACCCCGGCCGCCGGTCCACGGCCTCCGGTACGGTGCGGTTGCGGCCCGGCCGGGCTTCCGTCCGAACCGCTCCGGCCGGTTCGTCCGCGCCGTCCGCCCCGGCCCGGCAGGGCTCGCCGCGACCCTGCCCCCTCCCGAGGGTCGGATCCGGGGGGATCTCGGGCCCAGAGGCCACAACAGCCGAGCGGGCCGCACGCTCGCCGCCGGCCCACGGCCCGGCGGCCGGCAGGGTGCCGTCGGGTCCGCCGGCCCCGCAGCCCCGCTCGCCTCGAGGGCCCGCCTCCGGCCGGCGGCGTGTCGAGCCGGCTCCCCTCGGGTCGAAGGAACCGCGAGCCCGCCCCGATGCGACGCCGAACGCCGCAGCCCCGAACCGCTGCCTCGAACGGCCGGTTCGTCCGCGCCGTCCGCCCCGGCCCGGTTCCCGATCCCGTCATCCCCGAACCCGGCGCGGGTTTTCCGCAGACCCGCCGCGGCTCGCGCCCCGAGCGAGGGTGAAAAGCCCTTCCCGGCGGTCGAAGAACGTCGCATCGCCCCTACCGGAAATCGGCCGGGGAAGGGCCGACGCCGCGACTTCGGGTCTCGCGCGCGGGGGCGCCGGGGTGACCGACGCGACCGAGGGCCTGTCCGAGGGCCTTCGGGTCTCGCGCGCGGGGGCGCCGGGCCACCTCTCGGGCGGCCGGCGCGGGCTGTCGCTGCCGCTCCCGCCGCTCGAGCGGTCCGACGAGCCGGCCGCGACGAGCGCGGAGCTGCAGGGCCCCCTCGCGGCGGACCACCCTGTTCGGCCGCCCGACCAGTGGCCAGCCGGACCCGAGCGTTCGCACGCTCCCTCTGCGAGCGACCGAACCGGCCGGACCCGCGGCCGCGGACGCGATCGCGGCGGTGGCGGGTTTCCCATCGACACGCCGGGCGTGCTCGGGCATCGCGCCGCCGTCCTCGAAGACCCGCTGGGCCCCGGCTCGGGGCTCGACCCCGAAGCACGCCCGTCGGGACCGCGGGCCGCCTCGGCCACGGCACCGCGCCGGGTTCTGCCGCGGGGCGGCGTCGTACCCGCGATCGACCGCGCGGGCGCTCTCGGATCCACGGGCGAGCCGGCCGGAGGCGTTGCCCGGAGCCTCCGAACACTCCAGGGCTCTCGGGCTCAGCGCTCGACCCGCAGGGCCACCCGTCGCGGCCGCGTGGCCGCCGCGACACCGGCACCGACCGGCCCGGGAGGCCCGGGGCCGGGGGGCCCCCGTTGGGCTGCCACCCTCGCTACCGCCGGAGCCGCTCGGGCCGCCGGCGGTGGTGTCGCGCCTGGCAGCCGGTGACGCTCCAGCTCTCCACGAACCAACTCCAGCAACAGCCTGCGGGCGGCCGGCTCGGCGAAGGTGTGGCCGACGCCTTCCACCACCCGGACCTCGAGCCGGCCGTCCATCAGCGGGCCACGGCCGCCGTCGACCAGCCGATCGAAGATCGGCAGGCCGGGATCGTCGGCCGCGTAGACGACGAGCAGCCGCGCCCCGCGCTCGACCAGTGTCCGCAACGCGCGCGCCGGCCAGGAGGCCTCGACCACGAGGCGCCGAAAGGGTCTCGAAAGGCGCGCCGCGGCACGGGCGGCGAGGCGCTCGCCAAGGACGCGAAGCGCGGGCACGAGTTCGCCGCGGCCGGACAAGGCCCGCCACCAGGTCCTCGGGCGGGCCAAAAAGGCCAGCAACTGACGCGTTCGCACGAAGACGAGGGGGTGGAAGGGTCGCCAAGCGAAGCGCGGCAGGTTCACGAGGACGAGACCGACGAGCCTCGGGTCCGCGAGCGCTGCATGAAAGGCCATGAAGGCACCGGAGCACACCCCGATCCCGACGACGGCGCGCGCACCCCGGGCTTCCAGCAGGTCGAGCGCCGCACGGACCTCGAGGATCGCGCCGCGCCGGTAGATTTCGCCCGCCGGCTCGCCGGCCGGAAGGGCGCTGTCGCCGATTCCGCCGAGGTCGAGCCGGAGGCTGCGCAGACCCTCGCCGGCCAGGGCGCGCGCGAGCTCGACCGCGGAGCGGCCGGCGCCGGCGCGCGGCGTGGCACCCGTATTGAGGACGAGAAGGGCCGGCGAACCCGCCGCCGCCGGGCCGGGTGCGGGCTCGCAGAGCGTGGCGACGAGCCGACCGTCCGGCCCGAACCGGAGGGTCCGTTCGACGAAGCCCGGGCCCTCGAGGACGGCCTCCTCGGCGCAGCCGACCGCGGCCGCCGTCCGAGCGGTGCCGGCCGGCGCGGCTTCGGCGAGGAAGCGAACGACCCGATCGATCGCCGTTCGCGGTGGTTCCGAGAGGAGCGGATCGCGCATCAGCTCGACATAGCCCTCGAACGGCTCGGTCTCGACGACGGCGCCGGCCGCCGCCCAGGCGCGAGCCGGGACCGCGCTCCTGGGCGCATCGGGCCGCCCGAGGATCAAGACCCGCGGGGCGGGTGGCCGCGACGCGCCGAGCGGGTCGAGCCTCGCGAGTGCGGCGAGCGCCCCGCCGTCGAGCGCGAAGCCGCCGGCCACGAGCCCGTCGCTCCCGGCCGCGGAGCCGCAGTCGGTCGGTCCGGCCTCGGCGAGCCGGGCCCACGCCCGCAGCTCGCGTGCGAAGGCCCGCCCGCTCGCCGGTGGCGCGAGAAGGACGAGGCGCTCCACGCCACCCAGCCGGAGCGCCGCCTCGGCCGCCAGAAGGGCACCGAGGCGAAGCCCGACGAGCGCCACCTCTCGGGCTCCGGTTCGCGTGCGCAGGAGGTCCACCGCAGCGAGCAGAGCGGCGATCCAGTGGTACGGGAGCGGCGCTTCGGAGGGTGGATCGAGGGAGTCGCCCGTGCCCGGTAGGTCGAACGTCAGGCAGGGTAGGCCGGCCGCGGCGAGGGCCTCGGCGAGCGCGAGCAAGCCGCGGTGGACGCAGAGCGCCTCGAACCCCCAGGGTGGGCAGAGCACCACCCCGCGCCCGCCCGTCGCCGGATGGAGCCGGCCGAGACAGTTCGCGAAGGCGAGGGGGATCACGACCGCGTCCCTCCGCCACTCTCGCCGTAGGCCGACGCCGCCGGACAGTCGAGACTCCGTACCCGGCCACGGGGTCGAGCCCCGGGGCCGGCCCGCCAGGGCTGCAGCTCCACGAGCCGGTCGCGGTTCGGCGTCAGGTGGAACCAGGCGGCCGCGGGCCGGAACACCTCCTCGTCGATTTGCACGAAACGGGCCAGGCGACGGCAACGCAAGCGGAGCCGCCAGCCGTCCGACCCGCCCTCGAGGGCGACCTCGAGCCCCGGGTCGCGACGACCCGAATCGAGCCGGCCGATCAGGTGCACGGCCTCGTCGACCAGGGCCTCGTTGTGCGGGTCGAAGATGCGGGCCACGACCGCATCGTGCTGGGGCGGCCCGAAGCGGTAGGCGCAGCTCGGGTCGACGAAGCCCGGCAGGAGCTCGAAGACGGAGAGCGTCAGTGCCCCGTGGCCGTCGACCCGGAGCTCGCGCTCTCCGCGCGCGATCGGCACGGCACCCTCGCGCAGGCAGAGGATCTCGAGCCGGACCGCGACCGGCTCCGGCCGATCGTTCAGGAGATGGACGTCGATCCCGTCGAGCCCCTCGTCCGTGAGCAGGAGCTGAAGGGGCTTGAGGACCTGTGCCATGGCGTGCCAGGCGGGCTTCGGCGAGCCGAAGGCGTCGAGCACCCCGAACCCCGTGCCGGGCGAAAGGTCACGGGCGTGCAGACGAGCGCGCCACGGCAGGCCGAGCCCGGTCGGCGCCAAGCCGTGAGCACCCGTCGCACGAGCTCGACGGCGGTCGCCCGTGACAGCTCGAGCCAACGCTCCGGGTCGACCCGCCGGAGCTCCCGCGCGTCGACCCCGAACAACTCCTCGAGATAATGTTCGCGAACGTCCTCGAAGTCCCAGGAAGCTCGGCGGTCCCGCGGCACCAGCGCCTTCCATCGCGGGTCGTGACCCACCCCGACATCGGCCGGGACCATCCGCGCGAGGCTCGCCGCCTCGACCGGCTGGGCGATCGCCAGACATTCGGCGGCGAAGCGCGGCGGAGCGGCCCGCGCCTCGGCGATCGGTCGCAGATACGCCCCGACACCGTAGGCGTGGCTCGGCCCCTCCCGGGAGGCGAAGGGGCGCGGGCCGCCCATGGGGGTGTGCGGAAGGAAGGGCAGACCGGGGCGCAGACGCTCGACGAGCGCCGCGAGCTCGGTCGTGAACCGCTTCCAACGCGGCTCGGCGCGTTCCCACTGGCCGCACATCGCCGCCTGCTGAGCGATCTCGCTTCCCCCGCACAGAAGGGCGAGCGAGGGATGCCCCTCGCTGCGGTCGAGCAGCGCCGCGGCCTCCTCGAGCAGGGCCGCACGCCAAGCCGGATCCTCCACGGGATAGTCGAGATTGGCGAGCATCAGGTCCTGCCAGACCAGGATCCCGAGCTCGTCGCACAGCTCGTGGAACGCGTCGTCCTCGTAGATCGTCGTGCCCGGCACCCGCAGCATGTTGCAGCCGGCCTCGCGCAGAAGGCGCAGGCTCGGGCCGACGGCCTCTCGACTGCCGTCGAGACCGACCGGATCGACCGGCATCCAGTTGGCGCCACGCGCGAAGACCGGCACGCCGTTGATCCGGAAACCGAAGCCGCGTCCGTCCGGGCCGAGGTCGATGCCGACCGAGCGGAACCCCGTCCGGCCGAGCTCGAGCCGCTCGCCCCCGACGGTGACGGACAAAGGGTGGAGCGCGGGTTCGCCGTGCGTCCAAGGCCACCAGGGCGCGAGCCCGGGCAGCACGAGCTCGGTGCGCAGCCGATCCGGTCCGGCTTTCGAAAGGGGAAAACGACGCTCGCCGATCCGGAGCTCGCCCGTGGGCGGCTCGCCACCGCGCCAGCACGCACGCAGCTCGACCGCGAGGCAGGCGACACCTTCTTCGAACCCGGCGGTGATCCGAACCGAACGCGTCTCGAGCGGTCCCGTACGCTCCACGAGCCGGACGGCGCGCCACGGGCCGACGATGTCGATCGGCGGGCACCAGCCCGGCATGTGGCCCAAGAGGGTCGTGCGCCGATGGCGCAGGCCGGGGCTCGCCACCATGGCCGCCGGCCAGCCACCACGTGTCCCACGCGTCCGCAACGCCGGCGCGAGCGCTCGAAAGGCGAGGTGCAGCATCGCCCCCGGCGCGAGCCGGACGGGGACCCGGTGGCGGGCGAACATGCTCTCGGAGCGGAGGAGGAGCCGGTCGTCCAGCCAGACCTCGGCGATCGTCGCGAGCCCTTCGAGTTCGAGCGTGCGCTCGCCCTCCTCGTCGAGCCGACGGCGGTACCAGACGTCGTGCTCGTGCAACGGGCTCGGCGCCGCCCGCGACCAGCGAGCGGCACGCTCGAGAGCCGCCGCCGCGGTGCCCGGGACCGGCGCCGGGATCCAGGCGAGATCGGCGGGAAGGGCGCCCGGACGGCTCGCCCGGCCGGGCTCGGTCAGGGCGAGCTCGAAGCCGCGGTCGAGCGCCACCCGCCGCTCGCTCGTGCTTTCGAGGATCCGGCTCACCGCCCGCCCCCGAGCGCGCGATAGAGGATCTCGAGGCAGGCCCGGCGCGCCGTCTGTAGCCGGTCGAGCAGAGGGTCCGGGTCGATCGGCCGACGCCGGTGGACGGCCCGTGCGATCTGCATCTGGAGCGTGTGGGCGCCCCGGGCGAGATCGAGAGCGGGGTCGATCGCGGGACGAAGCTCGTGGTCGCCGGCGCGGGCGAGCCACGCGAGATGGGCGGCCAGGAGCTCGAAGGCGGCACCCAGCTGACGCGTCAGGTTGAAGGCCCAGCGGTGGAACAACTCGATCGGCTCGCCGAGCAGGCGCGCGAGTTGGCCCGCGAGGTCGAGCCGCCAGAGGGCGATCGGGTCGTGCCGGAGGGCGGGCTCGAGGTGACGACGGAGCAGGAGGAGAGCCCGCTCGGCGAGGGCATCGGGCGGCGGGATCGGGCCCTGCTCGACCGACTCGGCGTAGGGCGGCAGCAGCTCCGGGGGGGCCCGCCCGGCCGGGCCCGAGCGCAGGATGCCGTCGACGTCCCCCCCTTCGGCTTCGAACCAGCCGCCGTTGTGGACGTAGCCGAGCCGGCGTCGGACCGGGTCCAGGGCGGTGATCGCGATCGTCGTCTTGGCGTGCGATCGGTGCCAGGTGAGGCCGCGGGTGTCGGGCAGATGAAAAGCGTCGACCTCGAGCAGCACCGGACGTCCCCGCGCGAGTTGGACGAGGACGTGCGGCTCGATCCCGTCCCAGAGCGCGAGCTCGACCACCCGCAAACCGAAGAGCGCCTCTAGATCGGAAAGCGGAGGCTTGAGGAAAGTGAACTGGTCGCCCTCGTACGCGACCGCGAGGCCGAAGCCGAGCGCCGCCTCGGGCGGATGGCCGAGGGCCGCCAGGAGCTCGATCCAGAGATCGGCATAGCAGGAGGTCTCGGGCCAGAGCCGATCGGGCGCGTGCAGGGGGTGCGGACCGCGTGGGCTGCCCGGCAGCGCGACGAGAGGGCCCGGCGGCACGGGCTCAGCTCCACAGCACCGCGCGCACCGACCGCGGCCAACGTTCGGGGGCGAGCCCGTGATGCCGCAACAGGGCGATCGCCAGCCGTTCCAGCCCGAAGCCGACGCAGGCGCTGTGCGCGGCCTCGCCCGTCGCGGTCCGCAAGCCGAAGGTCCGGCCGAAATGGTCCTGATGATAGTTGAAAGAGAGACAGGCGGTCGGTTGCGCGCCGTCCAGGATCGGCACGAGGAGCTCGAACTTGAGGCCCTGGTCCTTCTGGCTCGTGGCCATCACGCGCCCGCCACGACCGAAGAACGGATCGTGCGCGGTCTCGATCGTGCAGGGCAGCGCCAGGCGCTCGACCATGCGCCGGCCGCGCTCGAGCCAGGCGGCGCGAAAGGCGCGAACCTCTTCTGGCGTCCCGAGCCGCACCAGCTCGCGCATGCGGAAGACCTGCAGCCGCGTCGGCTCCCGCGAAGGCTCGTGACGGAAGCACCAGGAGGCGACGTCCACCAGTCCGCCTCCGGCCGGGAGCGGGCCGCGCGCTGCGAGGGTCGGATAGACCGGGTAACAGGCGGCGGGGACCAGGGCGAGTTCGGTCGGCCTCTGACACCTCGTCCAGTCGCGCCCTTCCTCGAGCGCCGCGAGCAGCTCGCGGTGATCGCGCTCGTCGCCCGCGAAGGCGTGAACGGTACCGGCCAGATGCGGAAAGCCCTTGAGGTAACCGCTGCGTTCGAGCGTGCGGCGGGGTAGGGCCGGGGGGAACCGGAGGCGCTCGGCGCCGTCCTCGGCGGCGAGTGCGCTCACGAGACCGTCGAGGCGCTCGAGGAGCTCCTCGAGCACGGCCGATCGGCCGTAGAGCCCGTCGACGCCGGTCGAGAGGAACAGCCCCGCGGCCAGGAGCTCCTCGAGCAGGGCGTCGGGCGCGAGCGCGGTCGTCATGCGAGGTACTCCGGCTCGTCTTTGACCACCAGGACGAGGCTCGCGCTGTGCGCGGTGATGCGGTCGTTGTTGATCATGATCGGGGCCGAGAGCAGGTCGCGCAGCGGCCGCGCCACGCTCCAGGGGCTGTCGTTGCGGTATCCGGCGATGCCGGTGACCTGGAGCGCGTCGAGCGCCGCTGCGACGCATTCGCGCGAGCACCAGGTCTTGAGGTTGTTGAGCTCGAGGGCGAGCGTCATCGGCAGGGGCCCGCACGCCGTCTCCCAACGTCGCGTCGCGTCGGCGATCGCGGCCCGGACCGCTTGCAGCCGGCTCGCGGCCTCGACCAGGCGCCCGGCGCCGGGCGGCGCCTCGCCCGGGCGACGGCGGGCCGCGGCGCGCAGGAAGGCGCGCGCGCGAGCGACGGCAGCACCGGCGATGCCGGCCCAGAGCGCGCTCCAGAGGAGGTGCGTGACGGGCACCATGGTCCGCTCGGCGATCTCGGCGAAGGATTCCGGGAGCACCCGGTCGGCCGGCGCGTCGACGTGCAGCCAGTAGCCTTCCGAGCGGGTGCCGCGCATGCCGAGCGCGTCCCAGCCGGTGGTCCGCTCGAGCCGGTAGTCTCCCTCCTGCAGCGACAGCAGGACCTGATCACCGGGCGGTGCCTCGGGCGCCCGCCGTGCGGTGGCGAGAATTCCCTGGGCGTGTGCGCCGTAGGAAATGACGGTGGCGTTCTTGGCGAGGCGGATCCGCTCGCCGGAGCGCTCGACCGCGCACAGGCTCGAGCGCAGGTCGCCGCCCGGGCCCGCCTCGCTGGTCGCCGAGGCGAGCAGCGGTTGCTCCACCGCCAGCCGGGACAGGAACGCGCGGTGGAACGGGGCTTCGCGACCGTGGCGGACGAGGCAGGCGACCTGGATCTGGTGCATCGCGAAGACCATGGCCGTGGCCCCGCAATGCCGGCCGAGCAGATGCGCGATCTCGGCGACCTCGGCGAGCGTCGCGCCCTCGCCACCGAGCGGACGCGGCACCATGACCCCGAGCAGCCGCTCGGCCGCGAGCGCCGCCACCGCCTCGCGGGGAAAGCGCGCCTCGCGGTCGACCGCCTCGGCATGGACGGCGGCGACCTCCACCGCGACCCGGCGGGCGCGTTCGAGCGGGCTCATGCCGGTGTCTCGTCGGGAAGGAGCTCGCGCAGGGCGGCGGCCAGGTCGGCGATCGTCTGGAAGGTCCTGCGGGTCAGCAGCCGGTCGGGGAACTCGACGCCGAACCGGTCCTCGAGCGCCAGCATGAGGTTGACCGTGTCGTGCGAGGTGAGGCCGGCGCGGTAGAGATCGTCGCGATCGCCGAGGGCGGCGACGTCCAATGCCAGATAGCGTTCGCGCGCGATGAGCGCGCGGATCTCGCTCTCGAGCCGTCCCACCACGGCAGACCTCCGTCCTCGGCCCCCGCCGCCGAGCCACCGGGCCCGGGCGGCGCCCCTGGGGCCGTCACCCGCCCTCTTTGTGCATCGGGTTGAGTTGACGAAGGGTTAACGACGCGGACTTCGAAGCGGCGGCAGGCCCGCTTCGATCGCCGCCCGCCGCGGCTCCAGGAAGGGTGGCAGCACGAGCCGCTCGCCGAGCCGCTCGACCGGCTCGTCGACCGCGAAGCCGGGCCCGTCGGTGGCGAGCTCGAGGAGCACCCCACCGGGCTCGCGCAGGTAGAGCGAGCGGAACCAGGTGCGTTCGATCTCGCCGGAATGTCGCACACGAGCCGCGTCGAGGCGCGCCGCCCAGGCGGCGAGGCCCGCGCGGTCGGGCACCCGGAACGCGACATGGTGGACACCGCCGGCGCCGGGTCGGGCCGGCTCGAGGCCGGCACGGATCCGCAGCCGGACCTCGCCCGCCGCCCCGCCTGCCCCGAGCCCCATCCGGAGGACGGTGGTCCCGGGCTCGTCCGGGTCCGAGCCTTCGCCGAGCGGGCGGAAGCCGAGCCGCTCCTCGAGGAACCGCGCGGTGGGCTCGGCCCGCGGCAGGTCGATCACGACCGGCCCGAGGCCGCGGAGCTGCCGCTCGGGCGGCACAGGACTGCCGGTCCAGGGTATCGCGAGGCCCGCTCCTCGCCCGACCTCGAGCGAGAGCCGCTGGCCCTCGGGATCCTCGAAGCGGAGGCCGGGAGCGCCTCCGGGCTCCCGGGTCCGACGTGCGGCGATCCCGAAGCCGCGCAGCCGCTCCTCCCACCAGGCGAGGTCCGCCTCGCGGGCGACCGGAAATCCGGTGAGCCCGATCGCGTGGTTGCCGCGCCGCTCGCGCGGCAGGGCCCAGAGAAAGAAGGTGATGTCGGTACCGGGGCTGCCGACGGCGTCGGCATAGAAGAGATGCCAGGCCGACACGTCGTCCTGGTTCACCGTCCGCTTGACGAGCCGCAGCCCCAGCACCTCCGTGTAGAAGTGGAGGTTGCGGTCGCCGTCGGCGCTGATCGCGGTCAGATGGTGGAGGCCGCCGAGCGGCGGAGCGGAGGGGAGCACGGGTGCGATCTCGCGGTCGATGCCTCCCGAGGAGATGGGGTGCGCGGGGGCTCGCCTCAATCGCGGCCGTGCGGATCGCGTGCGCCGATCAGAAGCGCCAGTGCGAAGAGCAGCAGCACGATCGGCCAGACCAGCACTTGGGCGCCGTCGAGGCCGAAGAGGAGGGTCCGATCGACGAAGTGCTCCACAGCCGAGCTCCTATTGCTGCATCGTCCGGGGCAGCCAGAGCGCGATCTCCGGATAGGCGATCACGAGGAGGAGACCGATCAGCTGCAGGATCACGAAGGGCACGATACCGCGATAGATCTCCTCGATGCGCACGCGCGTGCCGGCCGTCCCCTTGAGATAGAAGAGCGCGAAGCCGAACGGCGGGGTCAAGAAACTGTTCTGGAAGTTCACCGCGACCAGGATGGTGAACCAGAGCATGATCTCGGGGCGGGCGACGTGCGCACCGAAGTCGAGGGCCTTGACGATCGGGTAGGCGACCGGGAGCACGATCAGGGTGATCTCGAGCCAATCGAAGAAGAAGCCGAAGAGGAAGACGATCCCCATGATCAGGAGCAGGACTCCCCAGGGGCCGAGCCCGAGATGGCGGATCAGCTCGCTCACCACCTGGTCGCCACCCAGAGAGCGGAATACATAGGAAAAGGTCGTGGCGCCGATGATCACGAAGAAGACCATGGCGGTGGTGAGCGTCGAGGCCCGGCAGACGTTGCGCAGGAGCTCCAGGCCGAAGCGGCCGTTGAGGACGCACAGGAGCGTCGCGCCGGCGGCACCCACCGCGGCCGCCTCGGTCGGCGTCGCCCACCCCAGGAACATCGAGCCCAGCACGAGGAAGACGAGGAAGCTCGGCGGCAACAGGCTCCGGCTCAACATGAGGAGATAGGCCCGGGCGGTACCGGGGCCGATATCGGACGGTGGCAGCGGCGCGATCCGCGGGTTCAGTCGACAGACGGCGAAAATATAGAAAAGATACAGTCCAGACAGGAGAAAGCCTGGCAGAAAGGCCGCGAAGAAGAGATCGCCGACCGAAAGCTGCACGAGGTCGCCCATGATCACGAGCATGATCGAGGGCGGGATCAGGATGCCGAGCGTACCGGCGGCGGCGATCGTCCCGGTGGCGAGCCGGTTACTGTAGCCCGCCGCCTGCATGGCGGGCAGTGCCAGGAGCGTCATCATCACGACCGAGGCGCCGATGATTCCGGTGGCAGCGGCCAGGATCGTGCCCATCAACGTGACCGCCATCGCGAGCCCGCCCCTGACCCGCTTGAGGACGATCCCGAGCGTGCGCAAGAGATCCTCGGCTACGCCCGATTGCTCGAGCATCGTGCCCATGAAGATGAACATCGGTACCGCGACCAGGACCGGGTTCTCGGCCGCCGTACCCCAGATCCGCACCGGGACGTTCAAGAACTCGATCAGCGAGAACATCCCGAACAGCCAGCCGAGAAAGCCGAACAAGAGCCCCACGCCGCCGATCACCGCGGCCACCGGCAGCCCGCTGAAGAGCAGTACGACGAGGGCGAGGAACATCGAGAGCGGAAGGAGATCCTCGACGTACACGGCCGCCCTCTCAGGTGCCGACCGGCGCAGCGGCCGGCCGGTGGAGATCGGAAAGGCGCGCGCGGACGTCGGGCGGCCCGAAGAGGAAGAGGAGATTCTTGAGCAGGATCGCGACGCTCGCGAGCAGGAGGAGGACCACCGAGAGCGGGATGAAGCTCTTGATCGCCCAGCGGAACGGCAGACCCAGGCCGGAGGAGGAACGCTCTCCCTGCGCGAAGGAAATCTCGACGAAGTGCAGCGACACCACGAGCACGACGAGGCAGAACGGGACGAAGAACAGGAGACAGCCGAGGCTCTCGATCCAGGCGCGGGCCCGCGGCGACAGCCGCTCGCGCAGGAGATCGATGCGGACGTGGCTGTCGGCGAGGTAGGCGAAGCCGAGCGCCAGACAGAAGTTCACCGTGTGGAGGTGCCACTCGAGCTCTTGGAGGAGCGTCGAGCCGAAGACGAAGAAGCGGCGGCCGACGACGTCGAATACGGTGACGGCCATGAGTGCCACCATGAGCCAAGCGGCCCGCTCGCCGATCCAGCGGACGAGCCGATCGAGCCGTTCGGCGAGCGCGAGCACGCCCATAGCTGGTTCTCCTCGAAGCGTGGCGGTGCGCGGGGCGGGCCGCCGGGGCGGCCCGCCTCGGCTTCAGACGGGAGGGGCCGGGCTGCGCGGGCTCACTCGAGGAAGCCCACCGCCTGCCACTGGGCGTACTGCTCGCGGAAGGCCTGGAGCGACTCGTAGGCCTTCTTGAAGTTCGGGTTCTCGGCCGTCTCTTCGGCCGCGACCTCTTCCCACGCCCTGCGGAAGGCGGCCAGGATCGGCTCCGGCCAGGTGTGGATCGTGATGCCCTCGGCGGCCATCTCGTTGAGGGCCTTGGCGTTGAGGGCGGCACCTTCGGCGAGCTGGGTCGCCAACTCTCGTTCGCAGGAGAGCTCGACCGCGAGCTCGTACTTGGGCGGCAGGGCGTTCCACTTGTCGAAGTTGACGAGGAGCTGGTTGAAGGTGAAGGGCTGGTGCGAACCCGGCAAATAGTAGTGCTTGGCGACCTGCCAGAGCCCCATCGTCTGGTCCATCACCGGCATCGAGAACTCGGCAGCGTCGATCACACCGCGTTCGAGCGAGGGATAGATGTCGCCCGGCGTGATGAGCTGCGAGGAGACCCCGAGCTTCTCGATCGTCCGGCCGCCGAGCCCGGCGATCCGCATCTTGAGGCCCTCGAGGTCGTCGACCGTCTCGATCTCTTTGCGGAACCAGCCCGAGGCTTCGGGCTCGATCAGCGAGCAGTCGATCGCCTTGATCTTCAACTGGGCGAGGATCTCGTCCTGGAGCTGCTGGCCACCGCCGAACTTCTTCCAGGCGAGGAACTCGGACGCTCCCGGCCCGAACGGCAGGGCGTTGAAGACCGAGAGCGAGCCGTCCTTGCCGATCCAGAGGCCGAGACCGCCACAGCCCATCTCGATCGAGCCGGCCTGGACCGCATCGAAGATGCCGCCGCCCGGCACGAGCGCCCCCGGCTCGTTGAACTGGATCCGGAAATTGCCGTCCGTGAGCTGCTCGACCCACTGGGTGAACCGGATCTGCGACTGGCCGATCACCGCGAGGCTCGAAGGATAGGCGCCGGCGAGTTTCCAGCGGAGCCGTTCCTGCGCTCCGGCGGCGGTCGCGGCGAGCGTCGCCGCCACCACACCGAGCACGGCCGCCACGCGGCTCCATCCTCTGCGATCCGTTCTCATCCTCCACCTCCCCGTCGCGGACCGGCCTCGCAGGCTCGCCCGTCCCGGGCCCTCACCGAGCGACGAACCCGTTCCCCGACCATCGCGCCGGACGCGACCCCCCGTCCCGTCGGGAGGGCGTCGGGCCGGCATCGGCCGCGTGGTCGCGAGCTTGCCGAGAAAAGGTTGAGAAAGAGTTGACGCCGACCACCCGGTGCCGCGCCCGCGCGGCGCTACTCGGCCGCGCGGCGGGCGCTCGCCGCCATCGTGCGGATCGCCCGGGCGAGCAGGGCGAGCCCCTGTCGGGTCTCGGCCTCGCCGACCCCGGCATAGCCCAACAAGAGCCCCGGCCGCGGCGGCCGGCCGCGATAATAGGCCGAGAGCGGCGGTGCCTCGACGCCGAGCCTGGCCGCCTCCGCCGCCACCGCCCGGTCGTCGAGCCCCTTCGGCAGCCAGCCCACGAGGTGCATGCCGGCCTCGGCCGGGGCGAGCTCGAGGTCGGGCCCGACGATCGCCGCGGCGAGCTCGAGGAACCGCGCCTGGCGCTCGGCGTAGAGGGCGCGCATCCGGCGGATGTGCTGGGCCAGCCTGCCGTCGGCGATGAACTCGGCGAGCGCAGGCTGGGCGAGCATCGGCGGATGGGTGTCGCTGATGCGCCGGACCCCGGCGAAGGCGTCGACGAGATGAGCCGGCACGACCATGTAGCCGAGCCGCAGGCCCGGGAACAGGATCTTGCTCATCGTGCCGACATAGATCACCCGGCCGTCGGCATCGAGGCCCTGCAGCGCCGCGAGGGGCCGGCCGGCGTAGCGGTACTCGCTGTCGTAATCGTCCTCGAGGACGAAGGCGTCGGCCGTGCGCGCCCAGTCCAGGAGCTCGAGCCGGCGGGCGAGGCTCATGGTCACGCCGAGCGGATATTGATGGCTCGGCGCGACGCATGCCATGCGCGCCGCGGGCGCCAGGGCGCGGCCGGCCGCCACCGACAGGCCCTCCCGGTCGACCGGCACCGGCACCAGCTCGGCGCCGGCCGCGAGCAACGCCCCCTCGAGCCCGGCATAGCCCGGCTCCTCGACCCAGACCCGATCGCCCGGATCGATCAGCACGCGCGCCGAAAGGTCGAGCGCCTGCTGGGCACCGCTCACGATCAGCACCTGATCGGCCGTGCAGCGGACCGCGCGGGCCGCCCCGAGATGGGCCGCCAGAGCTTCGCGCAGCGGCCGCCAGCCCATCGGGTCGGCGCCGATCAGAAACGAGGCCGGCGGCGCCCGCCAGTGGCGCTGGAGGAGCCGAGCGAACTCCTCGAAGGGGAAGGCGGCGAGCTCGGGCAGGCCGGGCGCGAAGGGCCGGGCCCGCGCGGCAGCGCGGGCGAGGCCCACGAGGCGGCGGCCGCGCGCCGAGGGTCCGGGAGCCCGGCCGGCCGGCCGGGGCGGCGCCTCGGCCCGGGCGGTGAGCGCGTCCTCGGGCAGCGAGCGGCTGACATAGGAGCCGGCGCCGACCCGCCCGCCCAGATAGCCCTCCGCCGCGAGCTGTTCGAAGGCGGCGAGCACGGTGTTGCGCGACACGCCGAGATCGCGGGCGAGCGTGCGACTCGCCGGCAGTCGTGCACCCGGCTGCAGCCGGCCCGTCAGGATCGCGTCACGGATGGCGAAGTAGAGCTGGCGGTAGAGCGGCTCCGGGGCGCTCGGATCGAGCGCGAGGCTGGCGAGGTGGGCGGGGCCGGGGCGGCGGCGGTGCGGGTGGAGCATGCTGATCCCGTGATTGGCTCCCTCGAAGCTACCCGGTCCCGGCTTCGCGGACCAGCCATTTCGAGCCTCCGGCCGGCCCCCGCGTGACGACCGCCCCTCGATGCTCTAAGGGCAGGTGCTCGCGCGGCAGGTGACGCGAGCCGATCTGCCGTGCGGCGGGAGGAGAGGATGCGCCGCGAGCGGTCGACCAAGATCCTGGCCACGCTCGGTCCCTCGAGTGCGACGCGGGAGCGGATCGAGGCGCTGTTCGATGCCGGTGCCGACGTGTTCCGCTTCAACTTCAGCCACGGCAGCCACGAGGACCACGCCGCCCGCTTCGCCATCGTCCGCGAGATCGAGAAGGCGCGCGGCAGGCCCATCGGTACGCTCATCGACCTGCAGGGCCCGAAGCTCCGGATCGGCGCCTTCGCCGAGGGCAAGGTGCTGCTCGAGCCGGGCCGGCCCTTCCGGCTCGACCTCGACCCGACCCCGGGCGACGTCTCCCGGGTCGAGCTGCCGCATCCCGAGATCCTCCGGGTCCTGACCCCGGGAGCGGAGCTGCTGCTCGACGACGGGAAGATCCGGCTGCGGGTCGAGCGGGCCGAGCCGGGCGCGGCCGAGACCGTGGTCACCGCCGGCGGACCGCTCTCCGACCGCAAGGGCGTGAACGTCCCGGGCGTCGTCCTGCCGATCCCGGCCTTGACCGACAAGGACCGCCGCGACCTCGCCTTCGGCATGGAGCTCGGCTTCGACTGGGTGGCGCTCTCCTTCGTCCAGCGTCCCGACGACGTGGCCGAGGCCAAGCGGCTGGTGGCCGGTCGCGCCTCGATCATGGCCAAGATCGAGAAGCCTTCGGCGATCGAGCGGCTCGACGAGATCGTCGATCTGGCGGATGCGATCATGATCGCCCGCGGCGATCTGGGCGTGGAGCTGCCGCCCGAGCGGGTGCCGGGGCTGCAGAAGAAGATCGTCCGCCGCGCCCGCGAGGCGGGCAAGCCCGTGGTGGTCGCGACCCAGATGCTCGAGAGCATGATCACCAACCCGGCCCCCACCCGGGCCGAGGCCTCGGACGTCGCGACCGCGGTCTACGACGGTGCCGATGCGGTGATGCTGTCGGCCGAGAGCGCATCCGGCGCCTGGCCGGTCGAGGCGGTGGCGATGATGGACCGGATCGTCACCCAGGTGGAGCGCGACGAACTCTATCGGGCCTATCTCGACGCCTTCCACGCCTCGGCCCGCCAGACCTCGGCGGATGCGATCACCCAGGCCGCGGCCCAGGTGGCGCACACGCTCGGCTCGGCCTGCATCGTCACCTACACGACCTCGGGGGCGACGGCGCTCAGGGCCGCCCGCGAGCGCCCCGACCATCCGATCCTGGGTCTCATCACCCGCATGCCGACGGCCAGGAAGCTCACCCTCGCCTGGGGCATCCACCCGGTCTTCACCGAAGACGCGCAGGATCTCGACGAGATGGTGCAGAAGGCCCGCCGGTTCGCCCGCAGCGAAGGGTTCGCCAAGCCCGGCAACTCGATCGTCATCACCGCCGGCCTGCCCTTCGGCACACCCGGCGCCACCAACCTCCTCCGGGTCGCCTGGGTGACCTGAGCGCTCGCCGCCGGCGGTTCGGCTTTCGTCGAGGCGCGGAGGGGGCGAAGCGGGCCGTTCGCCACGGAGCGCGGGATCTGTGGTCTTCTCCCGCTGCTCGTGACGAATATCCGCGGGATTGCTGAACGGATCGAACGTGCCCAATCTGGCCGCGGTTCTCGTCGGCGTCGACCTTTTGCGTGCCGCCCGAGACGCTCCCTGAGGGCGACCGTGGCGACGGAGGAGTTCCGGGGTGGGCGAGAAGGCTCACAGGAACGATTTGCTCGACGTGTTCGTGCTCGTGGACAACACGATTGCAAGCTCGAGGAGGAAAACGTTCGACACCGATCCGATAGTCGACGAAAGATGCTCTGCCATATCCATCGTGGTCAGCTCTGCGTACGAACCTCGCGGTCGGATACCGAAGCGGCGCCGATCGAAGCGCTCCTTCGCGCACCGGACCGGGCCGTGTGCTCGGAGCCGGAATTGGCCGCGAGCGCCGCTGCGGAGCGGCCGGCCGAGAGCGACGACCCGAGCCGAGACGCGTTGTTGCCGTACGATACGAAAGATCGTCGACGAACCCATCGAATCGGTCCTGTCGTATTCGGCGAGAAAACGATAGGTGGTGGTTCGAGGGAAAGCAAGCTGGTCTTCGGTAGTTGTGATTCTGGCAGAAGGGCTCGATGCTTCACGATTCGCGATGCCGGCAAACACTTCTGGCGAACTGCGGTCATTGCCCGGGATGCGATGTCGTTCTGGTGGCAGGGTGAACGATAGTCTACTGCTCCGGATCCTTCGTCTGAAAAAACCTGGCATTGGCAGGTCAAGAGTCGGGTGGGCGTCTCGGCTTTCCTGTTCGGAAAATGCTCGATAAAGTCAACCTCTGCCTCGAGGGCTGGCTGGATGAACTGTTGCCCGATCTCTAGAAAATACCGCGTGATCTACGCGGACCCACCCTGGACCTTCGCAACCTACTCGGCCAAGGGCAAGGGTCGCAGTGCAGAAGCACACTACGACTGTATGACCCTCGACGAGGTGAAGAGGCTGCCGGTCGCCGAGTGGGCAGCCGCCGATTCGATCCTCCTCCTCTGGGCGACGGATCCCCTCTTGGACAAGGCCTTCGAGGTGATCCGCGCCTGGGGCTTCACCTACAAGACGGTCGGCTTCTATTGGGTGAAGCGGAACCGGAGCGGCGTGGGCTTCTTCACCGGCCTCGGCTTCTGGACCCGGGCCAATCCGGAACAATGTCTGCTCGCCACCCGCGGCCACCCCAAGCGCCGATCCGCCGACGTTCCGAAACTCGTGGTCTCGCCCCGCCGCGAGCACAGCCGTAAACCGGACGAGATCTACGACCTGATCGAGCGTCTCTCCGAGGGGCCCTATCTCGAACTCTTCGCCCGCAGTTCGCGGCCCGGCTGGGACGCCTGGGGCACGCAGGTCGGGCTGTTCGATCGCGGCGAGGCTCCGACCCGACGCTGGCCCTCCAACGGCTATCCGGAGGCGGCCGAGTAGAGGAGCGCTTCGCGCGGTAGAGCCGACCGAATCGTGCGTCGCGGGCCGACGACGGCCTCTTCCCGGTCGGGCGAGCCTCCGCGGGGCGCTTCCCCGCGCCCGGCGGCACGGATCGCGATTCGCCCCCGGCACGGGGACGGACCCGCTGTTTTCGATCGGTGGCTCCGAGGCGCCGTCCGATACCGACCGTCCGCGAGCGGTCGGCCGGAACGCGAAGCCTCTCGAGCAGCCCAGCGGGCGCCACGCCCGCTGCGCAGGGCAGGCTACGGTTTCCTCGACGCCCATGCGAGCCGGACGCGTATGACTGCCCCAATACACAACTAATAGTTGTGCCGAGACGAACCTCGCCCCGCCGGTCTGCCCCGCCGACCCTCGCGCGCGACCTTGCGCCGATGCCGTTCATAAGATATTGTTCCTAACAGCGCGGGCCCCTTGCCGGAAGCCCGCGAGGCTCTAGCCTGCCCCGGTCCAGCTCCGCGGGGACCGCCCATGACCGAACTCGCCGACCGTGCCGCCCGTCTGCACCGCGAGGCGATCGTCTGGGATGCGCACGCCTGCCTGCCGCTCCACCCGGACGCCGATCTGGCGGTGCTGCGCCGCCACCACGCCGCCGGCGCCACCTTCGTCTCGGTCAACATCGGCATGGACATGAACCCCTTGCCGCAGGTCATGACCGTGCTCGCCTCCTTCCGGGCCCAGCTGCGCGCCCGGCCCGACCTCTTCGTACCGGTCGACACGGTCGAGGACGTCCTGCGCGCCAAGCGGGAGGGCAAGCTCGCCGTCGCCTTCGACCTCGAGGGGGCGATCCCGCTCCACGGCCGGCCGGAGATGGTGGCGCTCTTCTACGATCTCGGCGTGCGGCAGATGCACCTCGCCTACAACCGCAACAACGCGGTCGGCGGCGGCTGCTACGACGAGGACATCCCGTTGAGTCCGCTCGGCCGGCGCATCGTCGAGGCGATCTACGCCTGCGGCATGCTCATGGACCTCTCGCACACCGGCCACCGCACGAGCCTCGACATCATGGCGATGGGCCTCGGCCCGGTGATCTTCAGCCACGCCAACCCGCGCGCCCTCAAGGGCGATCGCCGCAACCTGACGAGCGAGCAGATCGACGCCTGTGCCGCCACGGGCGGCATCGTCTGCGTCAACGGCGTCGGCCGCTTCCTGACCGACCCCAAGGGCGGCACGAGCGCGGTCCTCGATGCGATCGAGTGGCTCGCCGAGCGGATCGGGCCCGCCCGGGTGGGCCTCGGCATCGACTACAGCTACCCGGCCCAGGGGCTCGACGACGAGCCGCCGGGCCTCGACCGCGACTATTGGTGGCCGCGGTGCGAAGGCTACGGGGGCGGCGTATCGGGCATCCGGATCGCCGCCCCCGAACAGCTCCCCGAGATCACCGAGGGGCTCCTCGCCCGCCGCTGGTCGGAGGAGGACGTGCGCGGGGTGCTGGGCGGCAACATGTTCGAGCTCGCCCGGCGGGTCTGGAAACCGACCCGCCGGCCGCCGGACCGCTGAGTGGGACTTCGGACCGGGGCCGGCGTCGGGCCGCTAGCCGCCCGCCTCGAAGGCACCGAGATCGAAGCCGCGGCCGGCCGCCGGGCGGGGGTCGAGGGCGAGCGGGTGGCGGTACTGCCAGCGCGGCTCGATCGCGAGCTTGCGCCAGGGCCGGACGGGGATGGCGGCGTCGATCGCGGGCGAGCCCGGGGCCGGCCGCCAGTCGCCGCGGGTCGGGTCGACGAAGGCCATCGTGGCGACCTCGAGGGTGGCCTCGACGAGCACGTTGCCTTCGGCCAGCCGGCCCGGCCCCACCACGAGATTGTCGACCAGGCGGACCGGGCCCGAACCGCGGTTGGCCACCGCCACCGTCTCGTTCTTCGGCCTGACGATCGTGTTGAAGGCGATCAGCGTAGCCGCGGTCGGGGCGTTCTTCTCCGAGGCGATCGAGAGGATCACCTTGTTCGGGCTCTCCGCCCGCTCGATCAGGAGATTGCCCAGGATCAGCGTGGGCGCGCCTTCGGCGACGTCGATCAGATAGGAGGAAGCGCGGCCGGGATCGTCCTCGATGCGGTTGTAGAGGATCCGGTTCTCGCTCGCCCGGGTCTTCACGTTGTGGCCGTCGACCGCGCCGTGGATCCAGCTGCCGATCAGAACGAAGGGCCGCGCCCCGTTGACGTAGATGTTGTGACCGGGCGGAACGCCGGCCTGCTCGAAGTCCGGCACGAGATTGCCGTAGAATTCCGAGCGCTCGATTCGGAGCTCGCCCTTGAAGTCGACAGCCGAGAGGATGCCGATCTCGTTGCCGTGGATCAGCACCTCGCGCAGCGTCAGATCGCCACCCTCGGCTCGGATGCCGGCGCCGTTCTTGTCCGGTACCCTCGAGCCCGTGAGCTCGACGTTCTCGACCGTCACCTTGCGGCCGGCGATCACCCAGACGGCCTTGCCCTGGGCACCCCCACCTCGGGCGTCGATCCGCGGCCGCCCGCCGACCCCGCGGATCGTGAGCCGGTTCGCCCGCCAGACCGCGACGTCCTCGTAAGTCCCGGGGTGGATCTCGACCGTGTCGCCGTCGCGGGCCGCCGCTGCGGCGGCACTCGGGGCGAGAAAGGCCCGGCCCGGGCCGACCTCGAGCAGCCGCCCGCCCTTGCCCTTGGCTTCCTCGGCCGCGAGCCGGGCCGGGGCCGCGACCACGTCCTCGACCGGCTCCTCCTGGCGGACCGCCCCCCCGTCCGGGTCGACCGGCACACCGTCGAACTCCATCCGGCGCACCTCGTGCCGCTCGAAGGGCAGGACGAAGACCCGACCGTCCACGAGCTCGATCCGGAGCTCGGCTCGACTCGCCCCGGCGAGCAAGAGCGCGAGGACCGTGACGACACCGAGTCTCGCCCATCGGTTCCGGGCCATGACCGCTCCCGCTCGCGCCCGAGGTGCCCGGGCCCTCGACCGTTCACCACCAGAGGTGACGAGGTCCCGGCGCACCGACCCGCCACTGTCGCATCGACCCACCCGACGGGCAAGCGGACCCTCCGGGCGCGCGCCCGCCCGTGCGTCGGTCCGTGCCGGACCCCGTGCCGGGTCGACCGCGGGCGCTGCGCGACGGCCGGTCCGCCGCCGGCCCTTCGGCTAGAGGGCGAGCGTGCGGACGAAGCGGCGCAGCTCCTCCTCGGCCGCGGCGGCTGCCGACCGAGCGCCCTCGAGCTCGCGGGCCAGGGCCTCGAGCCGGTCCTCGCTCGCGCCGAGCCGGGCCAGGTAGCGCCGGGCGAGGTCGCTACCGGCCGGCACCGCGGCGAGGTTGGCGCGCAGCCGGTCCTGCTCGGCCACGAGCTCGGAGCGCTCCCGCTCGAGCCGCGCCGCGCGGGCCGCGGCCTCGCCGATTCGGGCGCGGATGCGGGCGATCTCGGCCATCGCCCGTTCGAGGGCTGGCGGCAGGCTCGTGCCGGCGAAGAGCAGGCGCAGCTCCGCGGGGTCGAGATCGACGAGTGCCAGTTCGCGCCGCTCCGGCCGCTCGACCACGACCGGAAGCTCGAGCCGCTCGCCCGCCTCGAGCCGACGCTCGATCCGCCAGAAGCGCTCGCTCTCGGCCACCGCCGCCGGCTCGACCAGGCGGAAGCCCGGCTCGCGCGGCTGTTCCAGGACGACCGTTCGGGCCTCGCCCGGAAGCGGCTCGATCCGGTAGCGCACGGCCCGCCGCTCGACCCGGTCGAGGACCAGAACGCCGTCCGTGATCCGCAGTGCCACGATCCGCCCGTCCGCCTCGACCGTGCTCTCGATCCGCAGCCCCCGATCGACGGCGAAGGGCAGCAGTCGGCTCTCGCCGGGCGCAAGGAGGGGCAGCTCGGCGTCGCCGAGGAAACCGCCGCCCTCCTCGGCCGCGGCGAACACGGTGACGATGCCGGGGGGAAGCGCACTCGACCCTCGATTGAGCAGGCGGAGCGCGGCCAAGGGGCGCAGCGGCGCGCGGTCGGCCTGGAGGAGGACGATCCGTTCGGCCGGCAGGGCCCGATCGAGGACCGGCAGCAGCGCCGTGCCGCGTTCGGGCAGACTCACCGGTCCGGGCAGGCGGAAGATCGTGCGGGTCGGGCTCTCGGCCGCCTCGGCCGGAGCGATCTCGGCCGGCGCATCGGCCTTCGCGGCGACCATGGTCTCGGCCGCGGCCGCCGAAGGCGCCGCCGCCCGCACCCGGCCGCCGGCGGCGGGCGCGGCGCTGCTCGCCACCGGCGGCAGTCCGCCCTCGTCGATCCGCGGCCGAACCGGCTCCGGCAGGCGGACCGGCACGTCGGGCCGCTCGGCCCAGACCAGCCTCGAGAGCGCCTGGCGGAGCGTCACCGGGGCACCCGCGACGAGCGTGAGCTCGACCCCCTCCCAGTCCCGGCCGGTGCGGTTGTCGACCACCGCCCAGCCCTGCAGCCGGGCCTCGCGCGGCCCGAGGATCGCGCGGTAGGACATCTTCCAGACCGGCGCCTCGGCGAGCCAAGCGACCCGGACACGGCGCGGGCCGGGCCCCTCGAGCCGGACCAGGAGGCGCCGCTCGGCCGGCGCGCGGGCACCGGCCAGGCGCCCGAGCGCGGTTTCGAGCGCGCCCGCCACCAGGGGGTCGAGGATGCGGATCGCCTCCGCCTCCTCGAGCAGGATCGAGCGCAGGCCTTCGGCCGTGGCGAGGGTGAGCCGGTGGCGGAGGATGCGGGCCTCGCCCTCGAGGCGGTCCTCGGGCACGAGCGCGAGGATCCGGCCCTCGACCGCCTTCGGCCCGCCGACCACGACCGGCACGCCCCGAAGTGCCGCGAGGAGAGCTTGAGGGGTGGCGAGCTCGCGCTCGGCGAGCGGCAGGTCGCGGAAGAGGTCGGCCGTCGGCGCCTCCCCCGCGAGGGTGACCGCCCCGGCGGTCCCGGCCGGATCGTAGATCACGAGGCTCTTCAGGATGTCGTCGGCCTGGGCGCGGGGTACGACGAGCTCGAGCTCGGCCCGTGGCCCGACCGCGGCCGTATGGTCGAGGAGCGCCATCCCGGCGCTCGAGAGCAGCACCCGCTCGAGCCTCAGCTCGCCGGCCCGGACCGGGGCGGCGGTGCCGCCGGCCAGGAGGAGTCCGAGCAGGGGCAGCACGAAGCGGACCGGGGAAGGCGGCGCGGCCAAGGGCTGCCCTCCGGGCGGTGGACGGCGGGAGCCTATCACGGTGGGCTGCCCGCCGGAACGCGGGGCGCCAGCAGCATCGGCCCGTAGAGGGCGAGGAAGAGGGCGAAGGCCGCCACCCAGCCGAGGCCCGCGAACGGCACGAGGACGGCCGCCGCCTCGGGCAGGAGGGAAGCGGCGGCCCGGGCGAGGGCCGCGAGCGCGAGGAGGGCGTAGGCCGCGACCGTGCCGGGCGGGGCGGTGAGCGCTCGGCCGGTGTGGCCGCGGGTGGCACGGGTCATCACGGCCAGGGTCATGAGGCCGATCGCCCCCACCGTCCAGAGATGGGTCGAGGCCGCGGCGAGGCCCGGCAGATCGTGGAGGAGGCCCGCGCCGGCCGCGAGGAAGCCCAGGGGCACGAAGAGGTAGGCCAGGTGCAGGACCCAGAGAAGCGGCTCGGCCAGGACACGGAGGGGCCGCCAGCGGGCCAGGCGGACCAGGTGGAGGGCGCCCGCGAGGACCGCGGGCGGCCCTGCCGAGCTCGGCGGCAGGGCCAGGATCCGGTCGAGCAGGAGGAGCGCCAGGGCGAGGGCGGCGGCGGCGATCGCGAGGGCGTCGAAGCGGCCGAAGGGGGCCGGGGCGAGCGCGCCCGGGCGATGGTGGCGCAGCCAGTTGGTCGTGAAGGAGGGGACGATCCGGCCGCCGATCAGGAGGATCAGGAGCAGGAAGAGGGCGATGGCGGCATGGGCCGCGACCGGCGCCGGGCTGCCGCGGGCGAGCTCCAGGTGAAAGGCGAGCTGAGCGAGCGCCAGCAGCGCCACGAGGCCGACCACCGGATAGTTGCGGCGGTTGGCACCGGCCACGACCTCGCGAGCGGTGGCGACCAGAAGGGCCGCCGGAAAGACCAGCGTCCCGAGCGCCACGAGCACGGGCGGCGTGGCCGCTGCGAGGGCCACCGCGAGCCGGCCCAGAAGCCACAGGCCGGCGAGGCCCAGGAGCGGCAGGCCGGAGAGCGGCAGCCGACCGGTCCAGTTCGGGATCGCGGTCAAGAGGAAGCCAGCCACCGCCGCGAAACCGTAGCCGAAGAGGAGCTCGTGGGCGTGCCAGGCAGCGGGCGGCCAGCCGGTCGGCGGCGGCAGGAGGCCGGTCTGGAAGCCGGTCCAGGCGAGAACGGTCCAGAGCGCTTGCAGGCCGGCCAGGAGGAAGAACGGGCGGAAGCCGTAGGAGAGGAGAGCCGGGCCCGACCAGGGCCGAGTACGCGGGATCACGGCCATCGGCACCGCTCCGAGAAAAGGTCTACGACTCGTCGAGCTATTTCCGTCCGCCGGCGGCGGCGAGCCGGCCGAGCGTCGCAGCGGCCCGTGGTCGCAGTCGCGAACGGGTCGGAGCCGGGCCGGTCGGCCCGCGGCGGGGTGCTCGGACGGCCGGGCCCGCCGAGGCCGGCTGCGCGCGGTCGTGGGGGCGGGACGCCGTCGCTCCGCCCCCGTCCGGTCCGAGCCGGCCCGAGGGCCGGGCGGACCGAGCGCCGGAGCCGAGCCGGGGCCGGGTATGCACCCTCGACCGCTCGCCCTGCGGTCCGGGGCGGGCTAGGGTCGGGGCGGGAGGCCGCCATGCGCATCGTCGATCTGACCCGGCCGATCGTCGACCATTTCCGCTGGCCGGTCGAGCGCGGCATGCTCAAGGACCATGCCCGGGGCGATCTCTTCCAGGTCACCCGGATCGCGCTCGGCACACACGGCTTCACCCACATGGACGCACCCCGCCACTATTTCCCGGACGGTGCCACCACCTCCGAGGTGCCGCTCGCGGCCACGATCGGGGACGCCGCGGTGATCGACCTCCGGGACGTCCGGCCGAACGAGCCGATCGACGCCGCGCGACTCGAGGCTCGGGCAGGGCATTTGCACGAAGGTGACATCGCGCTGCTCGCCACCGCCTGGGACCGGCAGCGACCGCTCGAGGACGAGCGTTTCTGGCGCGAAGCGCCCTGGCTCACGCGCGACGCTGCGCAATGGCTGCTCGCGCGGGGGATCAAGGCGCTGGCGGTCGACTTTCCCCAGGACCGGGTGATCCGCGACCTCTTGGACGGCATCGTCCGGCCGATCGAGGAACACGTCACCCACGACGTCCTGCTGCGTCGCGGGGTGATCCTGATCGAGTACCTCACCAACACCGAGGCGCTCGACCGCGAGCGGGTCGGCTTCTGTTGTCTGCCCTTGAAGATCCCGGACTGCGACGGGGCACCGGCGCGGGTCGTGGCCTTCCTCGACGGGCCGCCGGCGACCGCCGGCGCGGGTGGGACGGGGGCGGGCTAGGCGGCGAGCGGGGCGGCGGCCGCCCCGCTGGTGGGCGCGCCGGGACGGGCGAACTCGGCCAGGAGTTCGGCGACCGCGGCCTCGATCGCCGCTCGGGCGGCCGCTGGCGTTCCGGCCGGGACCGGCTCGGGAGCCGCGGGCGCGGAGAAGGGCGCGGGGGCGAAAGCGGCGGCCGGCCGGAATCCGCCGGCCGGGCCGTGCTCTCGAGCCCCGTCCTCGGGCGGCGGTTCCCCACTCGGCCCGGGCTCGACCGGTCGGACGGTCGGGGCGGCCGGCTCGGGAGCCTCGTATCCGGCGAGCGCCTCCGCCGCTTCGGGTGGCGTCCACCGGCCCTCGTCCCGGGTCAGGGGTCGCCGGTCGGCTCCGGTCGGGTCGAGTGCGGCGGTCGGCCGGACCCGCTCCGCGGGCAGGTGCCTCGGCCGCTCGTCGCGCAGGCGCTGGAGCCGCTCGCGAGCGAGCTCGAGGTCCTTGGCGAGCCGAGCGGCGTAGCGGCAGACGGTGGCGAGCGAGGGCAGCCCGTCCGCGACCGAGCCGTCGAGGAGCGAGCGCAGCAGGCGGTCTTCGATGGCGTCGAGCCGGGCCCGCCGCCAATGGGCGGCGACCAGGCTCGCGAGCGCGAGCTCCTCGGCGGCGTCGGCCGGTTCCAGGCGGGCGGCCCAGGCGGCGCGGAGGTCCTCGGGGCCGGGCTCGGCGAGAAGCGCGGGGTGGGCGGTCGGGCTGCTCACGGGGGGCTCCTGTGGGTCGGAAGGTTGCAAGGATCATTATCAGATGATCGGCTTTGCATCAACAGATCTAGGACGTATAGCCGATCGCTGGACAATTGCCGGAGGCGACGCCGATCGCGCGCCCATCGGCTGGACGGTACTCCTTCCGCGAAGATGGAGGTGTCGGAGCCGCATGCACCGATCCTCGGGCCCTCGCCTTCCCCTCGCCGTCTTTCCGGCCCTGCTCCTTCTGGCGCACCGCCTCGCGGGCGCTCCCGACCGCCCGCCCCGTCCGCTCTGTCCGGTCCCGGGCGGGGTGGGCCCCGGGGTCCCGCCGGTTCTGCCGCGGCCCGAGGAGCGCGGGCTCGCCCGCGCGGCGACGGGTCGCGGCAGAACCGGGGAGGCTCCCGGCCCGTCGCCCTTCCGGTCGAAAGCACCGGTGCCGGCCGCTGCGGCCGCTCGGGTCGGGAGGCGAGATCGGCCGAGCGGGGGCTTGCGCGATCGCCCGCGGGCCGACAGACCTGGAGCCGAGGCGGCGGGGAGGCCGCCTCGAGGGGTTCGCCAGGGGGGATCCGGAGCATGCCGCGACGAGTGCTCGTCGCGGGCGCGCTCGTGGCGGCGCTCGCGCTCTCGGAGGCCGCGGGAGCGGCCGGGCCGGACCGGGACGGGTTCGACCAGGGCCCATTGCCCACCGACCGGTTGGATCACGATCTCTGGGCGCTCGCCCTGAACATCTACCACGAGGCCGGAGGCGAGGGCCGACGCGGCATGCTCGCGGTCGGCTGGCTCACGCTCAACCGGCTGCGCCATCCCGGTTTCCCGGAAACCCTCGTCGAGGTGGTGTTCGACGCCAACGGCAACGGCTGCGCTTTCTCTTGGACCTGCGACGCGGCGGACGACCGGCCGCGCGATCCGATCCGCTTCGCCCGGGCGCTCGCGGTCGCCCGCGAGCTCCTCTCGGCCGCCCCGCCCCCCGATCCGACCAGGGGCGCCCTCTTCATGCACGCGCGATCGCGCAAGCCCCCCGCCTACACGCGCACGCTTCGCCGCAGCGCGGTGATCGGGCAGAACGTCTTCTACCGGCCGAGCTGAGCCGGTACGGTCCGGCTCGGGCCGCGCCGGTCCCGAGCGAGCCTCGGGGCGGCCGGTACCGAGCGGCCGGTCCTCGAGGCAGGGGGAGAGGGAGATGCGGAGCTGGCAGATCATCCGCTGGGGCGCACCGCTCGAGCCGCGCGACTATCCCGACCCGAAGCCCGAAGGCCGGCAGGTCGTCCTGCGCGTGCTGACGAGCGGCATCTGCCATTCCGACCTGCATCTCTGGCAGGGCTATTTCGACCTCGGCGGCGGCGAGCGGCTCGACATCACGACCCGCGGGCTGCGGCTCCCCTTCACGCTCGGCCACGAGGTCTTGGGCGAGGTGGTGGCGGTCGGGCCCGAGGTGCACGAGGTGCGACCGGGCGACCGGCGGATCGTCTATCCCTGGATCGGCTGCGGAACCTGCACCGACTGCCGGCGCGGCGAGGAGCTGCTGTGCACCAAGCCGCGGGTGGTCGGCACCTGGCGCGACGGCGGCTACAGCACCCACGTGCTCGTGCCGGACGCGCGCTATCTCGTCGATTACGACGGGCTCGACCCGGCGGTCGCCTGCACCTACGCCTGCTCGGGCGTGACGGCGCTCTCGGCCCTCAAGAAGACCGGCCTCGTGCGCGACGACCAGACGCTCCTGCTCGTGGGCTGCGGCGGGGTCGGCCTGCAGGCCCTGCAGATGGCGCGTGCGGTCGTGCCGGGCCGGCTCGTGGTCGCCGAGCCCGATCCGAAGAAGCGCGAGGCGGCGCTGTCGGCCGGTGCAGACCAGGTGGTCGACAATGCCGATCCGAGGCTCGCCGTGCAGGCGGTCAAGGATTTCTCGGGCGGCGGGGCGGATGCGGCGATCGACTTCGTCGGCCGGCCGGAGACCGCCCGCTTCGCGATCGATGCGCTCAGGCCCAAGGGCGGCACGCTCGTCGTGGTCGGGCTCTACGGCGACCGGCTCGTCTATCCTTTGCCGCTCTTCCCCCTGCGGGTGCTGACCGTGCGCGGCTCCTATGTCGGCACGCTCGAGGATCTCCAGGAGGTGGTCCGCCACGCCCGCGAGGGGCGCTTGAAGCCCCTGCCGGTGACCAGGGTGCCGCTCGAGCGGGTCAACGCGGCGATGGCCGATCTCGCCACCGGCCGGGTGACCGGGCGGATCGTGCTCACGCCTTGAGGGTGGCCGAGCGGCGCCCGGCCTCCGCCGCGACGCTCTCGTAGATCTCCTCCTCCTGGGCGAAGTGCAGGCCCAGGATCGCCTCGAGTGCGTAGAGGGTGCGGCGGAGCTCGGGCAGGTCCTCGCTCAGCGGACCTTCGGGCGGGACCTCGGCCAGGAGGCGGCCGAGCCGACGGACGAGGTGCGCGATCTCGCGATGGGTGCGGCTGATCGGTGCCATCGGGTCGCGGCCGCCGAGCATGCGGGCGATCGCCGGGTGCAGCTCGCGCTCGTCGGCCCGCTCGTGCGGCAGGACCCGCTCGCGCAAGGCCGCTTCGACCGAAGCGAGCTCGTCCCGGAGCGCCGGCCCGTCGCCACTCCCGAGCCGGTCGGCGAGCGCGCGGATCCGCTGGATCAGGGGCCGCATCGCCGCGTGATCGGCCTCGAGGGCACGGACCCGCTCGACCGGCAGCCCCGGCCCGGCCGCGGCGAGCCCGGCATCGGCGCGCACCGCCCTGAGCGCGTTCAGGATCACCGCGACGTCGATCCCCTCCTGCAGAAGCGCCCCCGCGAGCGGGGGCAGGTGCCCGAGCGCCGCGGCCAGCATGCCGAGGCCCGAGAGCGCCATGCCGGCGAGCACGGACTGGAGTGCGATCGCGCGGGCCCGGCGGGCGATCAGGAGGGCGTCGACCAGCCGGTCGAGCCGGTCGACGAGGAGGACGACGTCGGCCGCCTCGGCGGCCGCGGCGGTGCCGCGCGCGCCCATCGCGACCCCGACCTGAGCGGCGGCCAGCGCCGGGGCGTCGTTGACGCCGTCGCCCACCATCACGACCACGCCCTCGGCCCGCTCGGCGCGGACCGCGTCGACCTTGTCGGCCGGTGAGCGGTCGGCCAGTACGTCGTCGAAGCCGAGGGCGGTCCCGATCGCTTCCGCGACCTCGGCCCGATCGCCGCTCAGCATGACGGTTCGGCGGATGCCGGCGGCGCGCAGTGCACGGAGCGCCCGTGGTGCTTCGGGGCGGATCGCGTCGGCCATCAAGAGCGCACCGGCGAGCGTGCCGTCGACCGAGACGAAGACCGGTGCCGCCCCGTCCCGCTCGGCCCGCCGCACGGTCCGCTCGGCCCAGGCGCCGAACAGGCCGCTGCCGTCGACATGGGCGAGCCGGCCGAGCCGGACCCGACGGCCGGCCACCGTGCCCTCGATGCCCTCGCCCGGTTCCTCGCGCACCGATTCCGGCAGCGGCAGGCCGAGGCCGCGCTCTCGCGCCGCGGCGACGATCGCCTCGGCGAGCGGATGGGCCGAGGCCTGGTCGAGCGCGGCCGCGAAGGCCAGGACCTCCTCGGCGGTCAGGCTGCCGCAGCTCTCGACGCCGACCAGCCGGGCGCGGCCGGTGGTGAGCGTGCCGGTCTTGTCGAGCACCAGGGTCGTGGCGCGGGCGAGCGTCTCGAGGGCACCGCCGGTCTTGAAGAGCACGCCGCGCCGGGCGGCGGCCGAGATGCCGGCGACGATCGCCACCGGGGCGGCCAGGATCAAAGGGCAGGGAGTGGCCACGACGAGCACGGCGAGGGCCCGGACCGGGTCGCCCGAGAGGAGCCAGGCGAGCCCGGCGGTGGCGAGGGTCGCCGGTAGGAAGACGAGCGCCCAGCGATCGGCCAGGCGGACGAGGGGCGCCTTGCTCGCCCGCGCCGTCTCGACCAGCCGGACGATCGCGGCGTAGGTGCTGCGGTCGGCCGTGGCGCGCGCCTCGAGACGGAGCGGCGGCCCGGCGTTGAGGGCACCGCTGCGCAACCTCTCCCCCGGCAGCCGGCGGACCGGCAGGGGCTCGCCCGTGAGCGCCGATTCGTCGAGGAGCGCGGGCTCGCCCAGGAGCACACCGTCGACCGGTACCGGCCGGCCCTGCGGGACGAGCAGCCGGTCGCCCGGCCGGACCGTCTCGACCGGCACCTCCTCGAGGCCGCCGTCGCGCTCGCGCTGGGCGGTGCGCGGCACACCGGCGAGCAGGGCCGTGAGTTCGCGGGTCGCACGCCGCTCGGCGAGCTCTTCGAGCACGTTGCCGCCGGTCACCATGAGCGCCACGACACAGCCGGCCAGATGCTCGCCGAGGGCGAGGGCACCGACCATGGCGAGGGCCGCGATCAGGTCGACCCCGGTCTCGCCGCGTGCCAGGTGGCGGGCGATCTCGACCAGCAGGAAGGCCAGGACCGGCACGATGCCGGCGGCCCAGATCCCGTGCGCGAGCTCCGGCCGGTCGAGCAGCCAGGCGAGCGCACCGCCCAGAAGGCCCGAGAGGGCCGCAAGGAGGGCCAGCCGGTGCGGGGTCAAGGACGCGATCGGGCTCGAGGCCAAGGGGCGGGCTCCACGGGACCGCGGGTCTTCGTAACGGTTCCGATCGAGCCGCGGCAGGGTCGCAACGCCGCACCGCGCGCGGACCGGCTGCGCCGCCCCACGGGCCGCGCTAGGCTGGGACCGGAAGAGGGGTGGAGGGTGCGATGGACGATCCGAGGCTGCGCGGCATCTGGGCGGCGGTGGTGACCCCGGTCGACCCGCAGGGCGAGATCGGCATCGAGCGCTACACCCGCCACGCCCGCTGGCTCTTGCGGCACGGCTGCCACGGGCTCGGCGTGTTCGGCACGACGAGCGAGACCCAGGCCTTCTCGGTGGCCGAGCGGCAGCGGGCGCTCGAGGCCTTCCTCGCCGCGGGCTTGCCGGCGGAGCGGATGATCCTCGGCATCGGCTGCTGCGCCCGGGCCGACACGGTGGCACTCGCCCGCCACGCACTCGGGCTCGGCGTCGCGCGGATGCTGATGCTGCCGCCCTTCTTCTACAAGAACGTGCCCGAGGAGGGGCTGGTGCGCGCCTATGCCGAGGTGATCGAGGCGGTGGCCGACCCGCGGTTCGAGCTCCTCTTCTACCATTTCCCGCAAGTTTCCGGCGTGCCGATACCGCATGCCGTGATCGAGCGGCTGCTCGTCCGCTATCCTTCGACGATCAAGGGGATCAAGGACAGCTCGGGCGACCTCGGCCACACGCTCGGCCTGATCCGTGCCTTTCCGGGGCTCGCCGTGTTCGCGGGCGCCGACCAGCATCTCCTGGACGTGCTGAAGGCCGGTGGGGCGGGCACTTTCTCGGCCGCCGCCAACCTGAACGGTGCCGCGAGTCGGGCGGTCTACGACGCCTTCGAGCGCGGCGATCTCGCCGCCGCCGAAGCGGGCATGAAGAAGGTGGCGGCGGTGCGCGAGGCGCTCCAGCGCCGGCCGCTGATCCCGGCCATCAAGCACGTGATCGCCGATGGCCGGCACGACGAGATCTGGCGGCTCGTGCGGCCGCCGCTCGTCGAGCTCGACCCGGCCGAGGGCGAGCGGCTCCTGGCCGAGCTCGAGGCGGCGGGCTTCGTCTACGACCCCGACCTCTACGCGGTGGCCGCCGCCTGAGCCCGACGCGCGGCGGGCTGATCCGGCCGGCCGGAACCGGCGTACCGGAAGCGGGATCGGCCTCCGGGGCCGGGGCGGTCCTGCTCCGCAACTTCGGCCCGGGCCGATCCGAACATGTTCGCGCGCGCCGGGCGCGAGACCTCGGTCGTGAAGCCCGCCGCTCCTGTGGCCGAGGCTCCCTCCGCCCGCGCACTTCTGATCGATCTCGCGGGCTTCCGGCTGATCGATCTCGCGGGCTTCCGGCTCGGCCGGTTCGCCTGCGTGCTCGAAGCGGCCCACGGCCTGCCCCGGCAGGGGCCGCTCGTCGCCCTGCCGGTGCTCGGCTGGCATTTCGCGACCGTCGCGAACCGGCGCGGCGATGCGCTCCTGCTGATCGGCGGGGCGCTCACGGGTCTCGCTCTCGACACCTCGCCGATCCGTGCCGAACGGATCGCTTTCGCGCAGGGTGTGCTGGTCGAGGGCCCGGGGCCCTGCTGGATGGTCTGCCTCCGGGGGCCGTTCGCCTCCACCCTCGACGTGAGCCTGCGCTGGTTGCGCGAGCGGCCGCGGCTCGCGGCGGTGCTCGGTGCGGTCGGTGGTCCCCTCGCCTATTGGGCGGATGGTGAGCTCGGAGCGGCGAAGATCCTCGAGCCCACCGGAGCGACGCATCTGGCCGTGGCGGCGGCCAACGCGGTCGCGACACCGGCTCTTCTCGCCGTCGCCCGTCGGCTGGACGGCTTCGCTTCGGGGAAGGTCCGCTGAGCGGCTTGCTGATCCTGCTCTCGGGCTGGGCGATCGTGGCCCTCGCCATGGTCTGGGCCTGGGACCGGCAGCGCCGGCATCGCGATGCCGGGATCGTCGATGTCTGCTGGTCGGTGGCGATGGGCTTTTTCGCGCTCTGGTGCGCGTTCTGGGCCGAGGGCGATGCGCTTCGCCGGCTGCTCGTGGGCGCGCTCGGCGGGGTCTGGGCCGGCCGGCTCGCCTGGTACATCGCGACCGACCGGGTGATCGGCAAGCCCGAGGACGGCCGCTACCAAAGGCTGCGAGCGCATTGGCGCGAGCGCGCCCAGCCCCTCTTCTTCGTGTTCTTCCAGGCGCAGGCGCTGGCCGCGGCGGTGCTGGCATCGCCCTTCCTCGTCGCGGCCTCGGTCGAGACGCCGCTGGCGGGGCCGGCGGCGGTGCTCGCGGTCCTGGTCTGGGCCGTTTCGGTGGGTGGCGAGTCCATGGCCGACCGCCGGCTCGCCCGCTTCCGCGCCGACCCGGCGAACCGGGGGAAGACCTGCCGGGTCGGGCTCTGGGGTTGGTCCCGCCATCCGAACTATTTCTTCGAGTGGCTGCACTGGTTCGCCTACCCGCTGCTCGCCTGGGGCGAGCCCTGGGCGGTGGCCGTGGCACTCCTCGGCCCGGCGCTGATCCTCGCCACGCTGCTCAAAGGCACGGGCATTCCCTACACCGAGCAGCAGGCCGCCGCCTCGCGCCCGGACTATCGCGACTATCGGGAGAGCGTCTCGATGTTCGTGCCCTGGCCGCCCGCGGAGAAGCGCCGGTGAAGAGCGCGATCGAGCTCGCCGAGAGCGGCTTGTTGCCCGATTCGGTGATCCGCCTCGGCATCCGCCGGATGCTCGCGCGAAGGCTCGAGGAGGAGGAACGGCAGGCGGCCGAGCGGGCGCGCTGGCGGGCGGAGCTCGCGGCCGGCCCCGTGACCCTCCACCCGGAGGCGGCCAACGCCCAGCATTACGAACTGCCCGCCGCCTTTTTCGAGCGGGTGCTGGGTCCCCGGCTCAAATACAGCACTTGCCTCTGGTCCGAGGGCGTGCGCGGGCTCGCCGAGGCGGAGCAGGCGATGCTCGATCTCACCTTCGAGCGGGCCGAGGTTCGAGACGGCGAGCGAATTCTCGAACTGGGGTGCGGATGGGGCTCGCTCTGCCTCCACCTGGCCGAGCGTTTCCCGAGGGCGCGGATCACGGCACTCTCCAATTCGGCGAGCCAGCGGGCCTTCATCGAGGCACGGGCGGCCGAGCGCGGCCTCGCGAACCTCGAGGTGGCGACCGCCGATGTCGGGCTCTTCGACACCGAGGCCCGCTTCGAGCGGGTGGTTTCGGTCGAGATGTTCGAGCACGTGCGCAACCATCGCGAGCTGGTCCGGCGGATCGGCCGCTGGCTCGTGCCGGAAGGCACGCTCTTCGTCCACCTCTTCGCCCATCGCCGCTTCGCCTATCCCTTCGAGGACGAGGGACCGGCGACCTGGATGGCGCGGCACTTCTTCACGGGCGGCATCATGCCCTCGCTCGATCTTCTGCCCGAGGCGGCTCGGGGTATCCTGGAGCTCGACGGGCAGTGGACGGTCGACGGTACGCATTACCAGAAGACGCTCGAGGCCTGGCTCTCTCGCCAGGACGCGGCGCGCGGCGAGCTCCTGCCGCTCTTCGCCGAGATCTACGGGGCGAAGGCGGCGCGTCTCGGGTTCCGGCGCTGGCGGATCTTCTTCATGGCCTGCGCCGAGCTGTTCGGTTTTCGCGGCGGCAGCGAGTGGCTCGTGGCGCATTACCGCTTCCGCGCCCCTGCTTCGAGCCGAGGGCGGGTTGCCGGCGCCGCACCGGCGCGGCATGGCTCGGCCGAGGCTCCGTGGAGGTCCGCCCCGGCCATGCTGTCCGCCGATCCGCTCGTCTGCTTCGCGCACGCCGCCTACCGGCTCGGCGATCGGGCCCGGGCGCGCGGGCTGCCCCTCCGCTTCCTCGAGGTGCGCGATCGGGCGGCGCTCGAGACCGCGATCGGCGAGGTCGAGGTGCTCGTGATCTCGGGGCTCTGGCGCGACGATCTGCTCGAGAAGGCACCGCGTCTGGCCTTCGTGCAGTCGATCAGCGCCGGCACCGACCAGTACGGCAAGGAGGCTCTTCGGGCCCGGGGGGTGCGTCTGGCGAGTGCCGCCGGCGTCAACGCCGCGGCGGTAGCCGAGCACGCGATGGCGCTCCTCCTGGCGCTCTCCCGGAAGCTCCCCGAAGCGGTCCGCAACCAGGACCGGCGCCACTGGCGGGGAATGATCGGCGATCTGGGCCTGCGCGAGCAGGAGCTCGGCGGCAAGACGATGGTGCTCGTGGGTCTCGGGCGGATCGGCGGGCGGATCGCGGCCCTCGCCCGGGCCTTCGGCATGCGGGTCCTGGCGGTCCGGCGGGATCCCGCGGCGGGGCGCGAGGGGGCCGATGCGGTGTACGGGCTCGACGCGCTCGACCGGCTGTTGGCCGAGGCGGAGGTGCTCTTGCTCGCCTGCCCGCTCACGCCCGAGACCGAGAACCTGGTCGATGCGCGGCGGCTCGCGCTGTTGCCGCCCGGGGCACTCTTCGTCAACGTCGCCCGCGGCCGCTGCGTGGAGGAAGCCGCGCTGCTCGAGGCACTCGGCTCGGGCCGGCTCGCCGGGGCCGCGATCGACGTCACTCGCGAGGAGCCGCTGCCCGAGAACTCGCCGCTCTGGTCGGCGCCGAACCTGTTGATCACGCCGCACAGCGCGGGCGAGACCCGGGCCTACGAGGATCGGGTGCTCGATCTCCTGGTCGAGAACCTGGCGCGCCTGCGGCGCGGCGAGAGCCGGCTCGTCAACGAGGTCGTCTGAGCGGCCCGCCGCCCCGGAGGGGGAGCGGGCCGGCCGGGGGTGCGCCGCGCCGGGGCCGGGGCTCAGGCGGCCAGCGGCATCGCCGGCAGGGCCGCATCCAGCGCGCGCTCCAGCCGGTCGAAGAGCTGGTCGATCTCGTGCTCCTCGATGACGAGCGGCGGGCAGATGCCGACCACGTCGCCGGGCAGCGGCCGCAGGATCAGCCCCTGCTCGAGGCAGCGGGCGACGATCTGGGCGGCGGCCTTGGCCTCCTGCGGGAACTGCTCCTTGGTCCGCTTGTCCTTGACGATCTCGATGCCGCCCAGGAGCCCCACCCCGCGCGCTTCGCCCACGAGCGGGTGGGCGGAGAGACGAACGAGCCGCTCCTGGAAGCGCGGGGTGACCGCGCGGACATGCTCCAGGATCCGATCGCTCTCGTAGATCTTCAAGGTCTCGAGGGCGACCGCGGCGGCCACCGGGTGGCCTCCGTAGGTGTAGCCCATGCCGAGCGTGCCGAGCCTGGCCGACTGATCGGCGATCACCTCGTAGAAGTCCCGGCTCATGAGCACGGCGGCGATCGGCAGATAGGCCGAGGACAGCTGCTTGGCGCAGACGACGAGATCGGGGCGGATGCCGAAAGTGTCGCAGCCCCACATGTTGCCGGTGCGGCAGAAGCCGTTGATCACCTCGTCGGCGACGAAGAGGATGTCGTGCTTCTTCAGGATCGGCTGGATCTTCTCGAAATAGCCCTTGGGCGGGACGACGACGCCGCCCGCCCCCATGACCGGCTCGGCGAAGAAGGCGGCGATGGTCTCGGGGCCGAGGGCGCGGATCAGCGTGTCGAGCTCTTCCACGAGCCGGCTCGCGAAGGCGCCTTCGCTCTCGCCGGGCAACGAATCCCGATAGTGCGAGGGGCAGGTGAGGTGGAAGAAGCGGTCGGACATGGGCAGATCGAAGCCCGTGCGGGCGTAGGCCAGGCCGGTCAGATGCCCGCCCGCCAGCGTGACGCCGTGATAGGCGCGCTTTCTCGCGATGATCCGCTTCTTCTCGGGTTTGCCGCGGGCGTTGTTGTAGTACCAGACGAGCTTGATCGCGGTGTCGATCGCCTCCGAACCGGAGTTGACGAAGAAGGCCTTGGCGATCGGCTCGGGCGCGATCGAGACGAGCTTTTCGGCGAGCTCGATCACCGGCTCGCTCGACCGGTGGGCGAAGACGTGGGTGTAGGGCATCCGCTCCATCTGGCGGCGGGCGGCCTCGACCAGGCGCTTCTCGGAGAAGCCCAACGACGCGCACCAGAGGCCGGAGAGCCCCTCGATATAGGCCTTGCCGTCGTCGTCGTAGACCCAGATGCCCTCGCCGCGGGTGATCACCAGCGGCCCCTGCTGCTCGTGCGCGCGCAGATTGGTGAAGGGATGGACGAGATAGGCCTTGTCGCGCGCCTGCAGCGAGTTCGGTGCCTGGCTCATGGGACGCTCCGTACGGCCGGCCCGACGTCGCGCGAACCGGCTCTCGCGGGCCAGTCTAGGGTCGCGCCCGCGGCGCGTCCACGCATCGCCGGCCGGACCTTCTTGTCGGTGACGCGATAGAGGCTATTTCGCCGGACATCCTCGCGCGGAGCGCCGCCATGGTCACGACCGAGACGCTCGAGCGTCCCAGGGATCGCAGCCGGCCCGCGGCCGGTCGCTTGCCGGCCGATCATCCGCCTCTGCCGCCGGCCCGGATCGGCGTGCTGCTCCTCAACCTCGGCACGCCGGATGCGACCGACTACTGGTCGATGCGGCGCTATCTCTCGGAGTTCCTCTCCGATCCGCGGGTGATCGACTACCCGGCCTGGCTCTGGCAGCCGCTCCTCCAGCTCGTGATCCTGAGCAAGCGGCCCTTCTCCAAGGGCAAGGAGTACGAGGCGATCTGGAACCGGGAGCTGAACGAGAGCCCCTTGAAGACGGTGACCCGCAGCCAAGCGGCCAAGCTCGCCGTCAGGCTCGCCGGGAGACGCCCCGAGATCCTGGTCGACTGGGCGATGCGCTACGGCAATCCGGCGATCGAGCCCGCGATCCGCCGGCTCGTCGAGCAGGGCTGCCGGCGGCTTCTGCTCATGGCGCTCTACCCGCAATACGCCGCGCCGACGACCGCGACCGCCTACGACAAGGCGTTCGACGCGCTCAAGACCTTGAAGTGGCAGCCGGCGGTCCGCACGCTGCCGTCCTACCACGACCATCCGACTTATGTCCGGCTCCTCGCCGACAGCATCCGCCGCCACCTCGCGGGCCTCGACTTCGTGCCCGATCTCCTCCTCATGTCCTATCACGGGGTGCCCAAACGCTTCCTGCTCGAGGGCGATCCCTACCATTGCCACTGCCAGAAGACCTCGCGGCTCGTGCGCGAGGCGCTCGGCTGGTCGGAAGAGAAGGTGATGGTCGTCTTCCAGTCGCGCTTCGGCCGCGAGGAGTGGCTACGGCCCTATCTGGACGAGACGCTCGCCGCTCTGCCCGCTCGCGGTATCAAGAAGATCGCGGTGATCTCGCCGGCCTTCGTGACCGACTGCCTCGAAACGCTCGAAGAGATCGCGGTGGCGGGCAAGGAAACCTTCCTCGAGGCGGGCGGCGAACGCTTCACCTACGTCCCCTGCCTCAACGACTCGGACGCGCACATCGACTTCCTGGCCGAGCTCGCCACGGGCGAGCTGCAGGGCTGGCTCGAGGGCTGAGGCCGCGACGGGCGGTCGCGGGTCGGGTTGCCAGAGCCGGCCGGATGCGGTACCGGCCCGCGACCCTATACGATCGACCGATGTCGAATGGTCCGTCCGCCCGGCGAGACGGGATGCAGGATACGGAGTCTCGACGAGACGGCGCCGGCCCCCTGGTCGGCAACCTTCTCACGCTCGCAGCGATCGTGCTCTGGGCGAGCTCCTTCCTCGCCACCGACCGGCTGTTGGCGAGCTGGAACCCGGTCTGGCTCACGGTCGGCCGCATCCTGGGGGCCGGCCTCATCCTGCTGGGCTTCTGCGCGCTGACCGGCAGGCTCGGCACGCTGCGGCCGGACTCCTGGCCCAAGACGGCGGGTGCGAGCGTCCTCGGCTTCGGCATGGCGGGGCTCGCCATCGTAGTCGGCCAGAAATATGCCGACCCCGTGACCACGGCGATCATCGTGACCTCGGGCCCCCTGATCTCGGCGCTTCTCGGCATCCTCGACGGCAGCGAGCGGCCGAGCCCGCATCTCTGGGCCGGGATCGCGATGGCGATGGTGGGCGGAGTGCTCGCGAGCCTGGAGCCCGGTTCCTGGCTGCCGGCGCCCAAGGGCGGCGAACTCCTCGTGCTGCTCTCGCAGCTCCTCTGGATCTGGTACTCGCGGATCTCGGCGAGCGGGCTCGGTGCGCTCGACGCGGTCGCCAAATCGACCCTGGGCCTGACCACGGGCGGCCTCTTCCTGCTCGCCGTGGCCGGCCTCGGGACGCTCTTCGGGCTCGTACCCCTCGAGATCGACACGAGCCCGACGAGCCTCGCGCTGCTCGGCTGGCTCGCCGGCTTCTCGATCGCCGTCTCGGTCTCGCTCTGGCTCGCGGGGGTGCGGATCCTGGGGGCGACGATCGCCTCGATCCACACCAACCTGGCACCCTTCTACGTCATGCTGATGGCGCTCCTGCTGACGGGCGCGGCACCCGGGCCCGGCCAGATCCTGGGCGGTGCGCTCGTGGCCGGGGGTGCGGTGCTCGCCCAGTGGCCCTCGATCCGCCGGGCGCTCGCCGGCCCGGCGCCGATCTGCTGAGCTCGGGCGAAGGGAGCCGAGCCTTGCCCCTGGCACTGCTCGAAGAGCGGATCGCGGCCGGTGCCCTCGAGGCCGATCCGTTGCAGAGGGCGGCGGCGGAGCGGCTGGCCCGGCTCGCCCGCGAGCTCGCCGAGACGGGTCCGGCCGAGCGGCCGCGCGGGCTGCTCGCCCGGTTGACGGGCGGGCGGCCGGCGGCTCCTGCCGCACCGCGCGGGGTCTACCTGCACGGCGATCCGGGCCGCGGCAAGTCGATGCTCGTGGATCTCTTCGTGGCCTCGGTGCCGATCGAAGCCAAGCGCCGGGTCCATTTCCACGAGCTCATGCTCGAGGTGCACGGGCGGCTGCGGGCGCTCCGCGCCGAGGCGGACCGGGCCGACCCGGTGGCCCTCCTCGCCCGCGAGCTCGCCGGGAAGCTCCGTCTTCTCTGCCTCGACGAGCTCGAGGTGCGCGACATCGCCGATGCCATGATCCTGGGGCGGCTGTTCCAGGGGCTCCTCGATGCCGGAGTGGCGATCGTCGCCACCTCCAACCTGCCGCCCGGCCGGCTCTACGAGGGCGGGCTCAACCGCGAGCTGTTCCTGCCGACGATCGAGCTCTTGCGCACGCGGCTCGACGTCGTGGCACTCGACGGGCCTGTCGACTACCGGCTCAGGCGGCTCGCCGGCGAGCCGGTCTATCTCGCCCCGCTGGGGCCCGAGACGGCCGAGCGACTCGCCCGGATCGTGACGGTGCTGACCGACGGCCAGCCGCTGCGACCCGACACGCTCGAGGTCCAGGGCCGCCGGCTCGTCGTACCGAAGGCGGCGGGCGGGCTCGCGCTCTTCCCGTTCGCCGAGCTCTGCGAGCGGCCGCTCGGAGCGGCCGACTATCTGGCGCTCACCGAGCGCTACCACACGCTCGTGCTCGAGGGCGTGCCGCTGCTCACCCCCGACCGGCGCAACGAGGCGCGCCGACTCGTGACGCTCGTGGACGCGCTCTACGAGCGCAAGGTGATGCTGGTGATGAGCGCCGAGGCCGAGCCCGAGCGGCTCTACCCCGAGGGCGAGGGGGCGTTCGAGTTCCGCCGCACGGTGAGCCGGCTGGTCGAGATGCAGAGCCGGGAATGGCTCGAGCGCTGCCGCGACCGCCGGCCGGAGCGGCTGCCGCATTCCTTCACGCCCTTCGCGCTCACGAGCGATCTGGGCTGAGGCGCATCCCCCGGGGCGACCGGGAGGCGAAAGGCGGCCCGCCCGCCCTCGTGCTCGCTAGAGTGGGACCGTGGTTGCGATCCTGCGCTCCCCGATCCGGCTCGTGCTCTCGCTGGCCGCGACCGTCTCCCTCCCGGTCGTCACGGCCACCGCGCAACAGCCGCCCGCCTGCCGGGCCGAGACGGTCGGGACGGTCGCCTGCATGGCCGGGCGGATGTGCGCCTGCGGGCTCGAGCGTGCGGGTCGGATGACCGGAGCAGCGGGCGGCTTCCGATGGGACTGCGGGATCTTGCGGCCGGCCTGCGGCGGCGGGCCCGACACCCCGGCCATGACCGGGGACTATCCCGAGACCCCGGCACCGGCCCTGGGTCTCGAACTCGGCCCGTTGCGGCCCGCGCAGCGCGACCCCCGGCGGTCGGATCGGTGAGCCGGGTGGCCGATTGCAGCTGCCGCGCGGGCGAGGCATAAGCGGATTTCGGGCGGTATCCCCGAAGCGCGGTGGGCGCGGCGGGGGAAGAAACGAGGAACCGATGCGGACGCTCGGCTGGGCGTGCGTACTGTCGTTGCTGGCCGGCTCGGCGGCGGCGCAGACGACCTTGATCGATCCGGACAGGGCCTGGCAGCGCCGCCAGGCGGACACGGTCGAGCGGCGGGCGGTGACCGACCCGGCCGGGGCCGCCACCCAGGCGCGCGAGGCGCGCCGGCTCATGGGTGTGGAGACCCGGGGCGCGATCGATCCGGAGGCGATCGAAACCGAGCGCCGGCTCGAGCGGGCGGCCCGGGCCGGCGGTCGCGCGGCCGGGCCCTTGCCGCCGCGTCCGGCGCGGGCGAGCGAGCCCCTGCCGTTCAGCGCCGACACCTCGCGCGATCGCGAGCTCTTCGCCGAGGAGCGCGACCCGCTCGCCACCGCCGACCTCCTGCTCGAGCGGGCGGCGGAGGGGATCGCCGAGGGCCGCACGGAGGCCGCCCGCTCCGACCTCGCGCTGGCCGCGGTCGAGCTGCAGATGGCCGCGGGCAGCGGCGATCCGCGGCGGCTCGAGCGGGCCCGCAAGCGGCTCGGCGAGCTCGAGGCGCGACTGCCCGGCCCGCGCTGAACCGCGCGCGGCCGGGCGCGGCCGGGGCACTGCCCGAGGCTGCTCGGCGCCCACGGGCAGGGCCTAGCCGCCGCGCGCTCGACGCCACTCGGCGAAGGCGGCACGGCTCGCCTCGCTCGCCGGGTACAGGCCGGGCAGCCGGTCGCCGGCCTTGACCCGCTCCTCGACGAAGGTCTCGTAGAGCGTCATCTCGACGGCCTCTTCGGCGACCTCGGCCGCCAGATGGGCCGGGATGCAGACGACACCTTCGGCGTCGCCCACCATCACGTCGCCCGGATAGACCGCGACCCCGCCGCAGGCGATCGGCAGACCGATGTCGGCGGCGTGGTGCCAGATCGGCCCGGTGGGCGGGCTCGGCCGGCGATGGTAGGCGGGGAAGCCGAGGGCGGCGATGCCGGGGCTGTCGCGGAAGCCGCCGTCGGTGACGATGCCCGCGACCCCGCGCACCTTGAGGCGGGTGATCAGGATGTCGCCGGCCGAAGCACCGCGCGGATCGCCGCGGCTGTCGACGACCAGGACCCGGCCCGGCGGGCAGGTCTCGATCGCCTTGCGCTGCGGATGTTCGGGGTCGGCATAGGCAGCGAGCACATCCAGATCCTCGCGCGCCGGGATCATCCGGAGCGTGAAGGCCTCGCCCACCATCGGCGGTTGGCCGGGGGCCACCGGGTGGACGTCCTGCAGGTAGACGTTGCGGAAGCCGCGCTTGAAGAGGCAGGTCGTCAAAGTGGCGGTACTCACCTGCGAAAGCCGAACCCGGGTCTCCGCATCCAGCGCCACGGATCTCCTCCTCCGCTCCGTCGTTGCGAGCGCGGAGCCTAGCAGGCCGGCGCGCGGGCGGGCATCCTGCGGCGCGCATCGCCCCCGCGCCACATCGGGAGCCCGCCCGTTGGAGCCCCTCCTGCGCCCCGCCCGTGAACGGGATCTCGCCGAGCTTCTCGCCATCTACGCCCCCGAGGTCCGCCACGGGACCGCGAGCTGGGAGTGGGAGCCGCCCGACCTCGAGGAGTATCGGCGGCGTTTCGTGGCGCAGCAGGCCACGCCCTGGCCGTGGCTCGTGGCCGAGCTCGAAGGCCGGATCGCGGGCTACGCTTACGCGAGCCGATACCGTCCGCGGATCGGCTATGCCTGGTGCGTGGAGGATTCGGTCTACGTCGCCGCTTGGGCCCGCGGCCGCGGGGTCGGCCGGGCCCTGCTCGCTGCGCTGGTCGTGGCTTGCGCCGAGCGCGGGGCACGGCAGATGGTGGCGGTGATCGGCGATTCGGCGAACGTCGCCTCGATCGCGCTGCACGGTAGTTGCGGGTTCCGCGAAGTCGGCCGGCTGCCGGCGATCGGCTTCAAAGCCGGCCGCTGGCTCGATTCGGTGCTGATGCAGCGGGCGCTCGGGGAGGGGGCCGCCACCCCGCCCGGCCTGCCGCCGCCCTGAACCCCGGGCTCGGGGGCGCGCCTCGGGGTCGCCGGGCAGGGGCCGCGCGAGCGAGAGGCCGGCCGGCGCCGCGACGCGCGGCCGCCATGCCGCGCTCCGGCTTGCGGGAGCGGCGGCGAGCCGCCATCTGCGGTCGGCACGGATCCGAAGCGAGGCAGCGAGCCCATGCAGGAAACCCAGCTCTTGATCGGCGGTCGGTGGCGGCCGGCCGCCGCCGGCGGCACCATCACCCTGATCGACCCGGCGACCGAGGAGCCGGTCGGCCGCGCCGCGCAGGCGGAGCGGGCGGACGTCGAGGCGGCGATCGACGCGGCGGTCGAGGGGTTCGCCCGCTGGCGCGAGGTGCCGGCCTGGGAGCGCTCGAACGTCTTGCGCAAGGCGGCCCGGCTCTTGCGCGAGCGGGCCGATACGGTGGCCCGGCAGCTCACGCTCGAGGTCGGCAAGCCCTTGGCGCAATCCAAGGGCGAGGTGATCGCCGCCGTCGAGTGCATCGACTGGTTCGCGGACGAGGCGCGGCGGATCTACGGCCAGACCCTGCCCGGCCGCACCGCCGACCAGCGCTTCGAGGTCCGCTACGAGCCGGTGGGACCCGTGGCGGCCTTCACCGCCTGGAACTTCCCGATTGTGCTGCAGGCCCGCAAGATCGCCCCGGCGCTCGCCGCCGGCTGCTCGATCGTCACCCGCCCGGCCGAGGAGGGTACGGGTGCCGTCAAGCTGTTGATCGACTGCTTCCTCGAGGCGGGCGTGCCGGCCGGCGTGCTCAACCTGCTCACCGGCGTGCCGCAACCGATCTCGGAGGCGGTCATGGACGACGACCGCATCCGCAAGGTGACCTTCACGGGCTCGATCCCGGTGGGTCAGTGGTTCATGCGGCGGGCCGCCGATACGGTGAAGCGAATGAGCATGGAGCTCGGCGGCCACGCTCCGGTGATCGTCCACGAGGACGTCGATCCGGAAAAGGCGGCACTCCTCTCGGCCCAGGGCAAGGCGCGCAACAACGGCCAGGTCTGCGTCTCGCCGACCCGCTTCTTCGTCCACAAGAAGCACGAGAAGGTTTTCGTCGAGACCTTCGCCGGCGCGCTCTCGAAGATGAAGATCGGCAACGGCCTCGACCCGTCGACCGAGATCGGGCCGCTCATCAACAAGCGGCGCCTCGAGTTCATCGAGAAGATGGTGGCCGATACGGTGGCGGAGGGCGCGCGGGTGGTCTGCGGCGGCAAGCGGCCGGCCGGTTTCAACCGGGGCTTTTTCTTCGAGCCCACGGTGTTCGACCGCGTGCACGACGGGATGCGCATCATGCGGGAGGAGCCGTTCGGGCCCCTGGCACCGGTCACCACCTTCGAGGACTTCGACGAGGTGATCGCCCGGGCCAATGCGCTGCCCTACGGGCTCGCGGGCTACGTGCTCACGAACTCCCAGAAGCTCGCCGCCAAGACGGCGGAGGCGCTCCGGACCGGCATCGTCGGCGTCAACACCTTCCAGGCGGCGACCGCCGAGATGCCCTTCGGTGGCGTGAACCATTCGGGCTTCGGGCGCGAGAACGGTGCCCAGGGCATGCTCGACTATCTCGACTGCAAGTTCGTCAACATCGTACTCTGACGCCTGCGTGGGGCGCTCTCCTGGAGCGCCCCACGGGCCCGTGCTAGCTTCTCGTCGGGTGACGGAGGGAAGGATGGCCGGGGCGTCGGCGCGGACTGCGGATCTCTCGCTTCCGGGCTTCCTCGCCTGGGAGGAGCGCCAAGAGCTGCGCTACGAGCGGGTCGGCGGCGTCGTGCGCGCCATGGCGGGCGGCACCCGTGCGCACAACAAGATCGCGATCAACCTCGTGCTCGCGCTGCGCGAGCCGGTCCGGCGGCGGGGCTGCGAGCTGTTCGGCTCGGACGTCAAGGTCGTGACCCCGCGCGGCGACGTCACTTATCCCGACCTCACGGTACGCTGCGGCCCGGGGAACGACCGGCTCACCACGGTCGAGGACCCGCTCGTCGTGGTGGAGGTGCTCTCCGAGGGCACCGCGCAGCACGATCTCGTCGTCAAGCGCCTCGCCTACAAGACGATCCCCTCTCTGCGGCTGATCCTCTACGTGGCCCAGGACCGACCGCGGATCGACCTCGTGCGCCGCGGGCCGGACGGGCGCTGGG